>JAAEBD010320254.1_pt1 | contig 4638 bp, 4 predicted proteins | sample 7277991 | NCBI WGS metagenome assembly JAAEBD01 (sample SAMN13877001, study PRJNA601929) | soil metagenome | isolation source: soil | host: Panicum virgatum | place: USA: Fermi National Accelerator Laboratory | collected 2010-11-19 | reverse complement strand
CGACAACTCGGGCCTCCCAGGCCGGTCCCTTCTTCACTTCATGATCCTTTCCGTGAGCCCAGTAAGGGTCGCGCGGTGCATCCCGACGAAGGCATGATCAAACCGCCATGGTCCCTCGTCCTCGCGGTACCAAGTCGCCCAGCCGCGATCTGGACCACGACGCAGTCGCACCATGACCGAGGCGAGCCGATAACCCGCCTTGGCGAGGCGGCCGTTGAGGTAGTACTCAGTTGGCACGTCGGCCACGGCGTAGGTCTGCCGGGCGACCCATCCGTGTGCCTCAGCGAGGGCGGCCAGCTTCACCGCCTTCGGCACCCGAGGTGGTTCGGTAGTGGTCCGGCTAGAAATGTGGATCACAGGTGGCTCCAGCGGCCTACCACCGGTGGTCCGCCCTATATAGGGCGGCGGACCACCCCCGGCATGGGTGGTCCGGTCCGGCGGCGGACCACCCGGACCACCCGGACCACCTAAGATCAAATTGGCCCTCATTGGTCCCCATCCAGATCGACCAAGACGAATCTGTGAGCTAGCCCGGGGCCACTTTCTGACCAACTGATTAGTCCGTTTTGCCGGGCATAGGCCTTGACTCGATCGACCCGCTCGCCACGCCATCCGAGGCCCTCTCGGATGTCTCGGCCCGAGCAGTTCGGGTGCGCGCGGATGAACTCGACGAGCACGAGAACCTCTTGGTTGAGTCGCGTCTCCGCCCGCGTCCCGCTGTTGAGATCGAGGGCGAGCATCCGAGTGGCCGGGTCGTAGTTGAGTTCGCGCTCCTGCAGCTCGACATCGCGGCCCTCAGCCCGCAGGAAGCGCGTACCCTTCTCTCGCTCCCGGGTGAGGTACCAGATGACATCGGGCCACGCCTCAAGTCGCTGTGACCCGATCGAGGTCTCCTGACCTTCCTCGACCTCGGCCTTGGGCGTATGTACGCCCATCACAGACTCGTCGACGCCGGCCTCGCTCTTCACGACATCGATCGCGTCGAGGAACCGACCCACTTGCGACTCATCATTCCCGTTGTCCACGGAGCCGACGTAGGCCCGGGAGTAGGGGTCAATGATCCATAGGCCGATGTTCCGCTCGGCCAGCCAGCGGATGACCCACGACTGAGCCCGCTGGCTGGCCAGCGGCAGTCGGATGCCACGGAGATTGAGTACGTGAACCCGCTGCGTGTTGGCGATGCCGGTCTCACGCAGCCAGTCGCGGTACTGCTCGGCCTCTACCTCGTAGTTGAAGATCGCGACCGAGCGATCCGTTGGCGTGACCTCGAATCGATTGAGGAACGGGTAGCCATCGACGTAGCACCGAACGAGGTTGTCGATCAGTGTCGTCTTGCCGATCTTGCGCCGAGCTACGACGGTGGCGTTATGGCCGACGCCGAGCATGCCCTGGATCCGATACCGGACCCTTCGACGAGGCTGGGCCAGCCATGTTTCGAGGTTTCCCACTTCGACCGGCGGTGCCCACGTTTGCGCGTGTTCGTAGTCATCAGCTCGGCGCCGCACTTCCCGCCGCCAGAGCTCGCGAAGCACATCCCCGTCGAGGCTGTCGCCACTGGTCGGCGAAGCTGGTGAGGCTTCGGCTACCGCGTGCTCGGCCTTCCATGGGTCGCCGGTCTGATGCAGGCCCGACCGAATGGTTGCCCGGACGCCAGCCTCGCCCTGCCACTCGACGGACCGGTTGAAGACCGCGGCGTCATAGATTGTGGCCTCGGCCTGTTCGGCCGTCATGAAGGCCGGAATGAAGTGGGACCAGACGCAGGCCAGGTCGTTGAGTTTCGCGTTGAATCCATGATCCTGTGGCGTGCGCAGATTGCGGAACGCTGTCAGCGGTAGGCCGCAGAACTCCCGGGCTTGGTCGAGGGTGAACGCTCGTCGCGGTGCTAGCGAGCGCCATAGATCCGCCACCGACTCTCGCGGCGTGGTAGTGGTGACGGCGATTGTTGTGCTGGGCGCACCAGCAGATCGAGCGTTCATCCGCTCGATCACCAAGTTGGGCACCATGGGGATGGTTGAGAGCGCCTCGATGTCGATCTCGCCATACGGCCCGCGGCTGTCCTCGCTCGGCCAGGCTATGACGAAGCCGCCCAGACCTCGCACGTCGATGTTCTGGCCGACCTTGCCCGACGAGTCGATCCCGACGACGCGACGAGGGTGCTCGCGGTAGTACCAGTGCTCGCCGCCACTCGGTGTCCGTGGCCGCACAGGGGTTGTCTCGATGCCATGCTCGGCGATCAGTTCCGCCCACCTGGTCAGCCCGGACTTGCCATCCCCCTCGTCAAGGTCGACGACGACGAGGGCCGACTTGCCGCAGTCGATGCACAGCGAAGCCTCGGCCCAGCCTTGACCTGGAGCGAACCAGATTCGAATGACGTCCGCCGACGTGGTAGATACCTTGCGCCACTCGCCAACCGGGGCAACGTTCTTCCGTCCCTCGGTCACTGTGATGCGGGCAGGGAAAACGTAGACACCGTGGGCGGCGTATTCGAGGGCTGCGGCGAGGAGATCGGTCATTGGCCCAGCAATGAATCGATCGAGTTGGGCTCCGCCGCCCGGATGACAGAACCACTTTCGCCATGCTCGAATCGGGCCGAGCGAGCAGATGTCAGCGCACCGAAGAACCAGGCAAAGTCCGAGCTGGCCCACAGGAACGGCTGGCCACGCAAAAGCTCTGAGCCCAACGACCCTATGACGGTCGGATCCCGTGGGGCGCCCGTGTCGTCGGCAAGCCAGAGATCGCCCTGACAGCGGGTACTGGTTGGCCACGGTGCGGCTGTCAGGTCCCCCTTGTGCATGTGTAGGCGATAGGGCAGGCGTCGGGGCGTGATTGGAGGTATCGGCCCAAGGAGAAGTGTGTCGTTTCCTCCTCCGCAACCACCATCTGGTGAGGACAGCGCCGCGACGGCGTTCATTAAACGGGCAGTTTCACGCGCGTCCAGTGATCCCTTGACCTCGGCCCATAGGTTGAGGTCGGGTAGCCAGAAATCGGGCAGGTAGCTGATTGACGTGGCGGCAAGACTTGCCGGCCATTGGAGCCGCCATGGCAGTTCGAACCCCTGTGGCTCGTACTCCCACCTAATTCGGGCGGTATCGAAGAATACGGCCCACCTCGCCTCAAGTCGTGATCGGAATCGGCAGCCGGCATATCGTGTTTCGATGGCCTTGATGGACAACGCCGGCCTCCTTGGTCAACTCGCGGCCCGGCCTCCACATAGAGGCCGGGCTCAAATCGTTTTCACGTCTTAGAACGGAGGCTTGTCCGAGCCCGCCGCCACCTTCGCCGGCGCGGCCGCTGGAACAGTTCCGTCGCCCTTGCGGTGCTCGACGTCGAAGTGCTTGAGCGTCTTTTTTCCGATCTTCTCCATCTTCGTCATCGTCACTTTGAGATAGTCACCGATATCGGGTCGTAGCTCGACCAGCCGCAGCCGCAGCCGCACCTGGCCGGCGGTCAGAATCCGTTCGGTTCCGTCAGTGCATGCGATCGTCAGCTTCGGGGTGACCCGCTTCTCGCCGGTCTCGTCATCGGTGAAGGTGTGTCGTTCGAGGGAGGTGATGACGCCTTCGACGCCATCACCGACGGCCTCAAACTTGACGTAGCTCCCACTGCTCGCGATGTCCTTGTCGTCCCAGATGGACACTGGTCGGTTCCTCTCGTTCGGTTCGGATCGGTTATGCCGCCGCCGCGGCGGTGACACGTCTAAGGCCCTGCTGGTGCAGGTGGTTCTTGCGGGCCGCGGCCAGCTGCGTGTGCTCAGCCGTCCACTCGTCCTGGTTGGATCGCCACAGCTCCTCGAGTACCTCGGTGGAGGTGGCGGCCCTGATGCCGTCCTCGATGGTGAGCAGCTCGGCCTCGCCGAAGGTCTCGGTCAGCACCGCGACCGCCTGATCGGTTTCGGATACAGGCTCAGCCAGGACGACGTCGGCGAACGACGCCGCGGCGAGCAGGCCTTTGCGCTTGCGCCAGGCCCGGACCTTGTCGCACAGCTCGGCCGCTTCCCAGCCGGCGCGCAGGTCGATCCAGTAGAGATCGCAGCGTCCCTGTCCGGCCGGTAGGTGGATGATGATGCCGGCGTTGCGGTTCACCCCGGTCGACTCACGGCCCGTCCTCCCGTGCTCGTACAGCCAGCCGCGGGAGTACAGGGCGAGCTGGACGGCCATCTTGCCGACGCCGTACTCGATCGAGCCGGTCTTGATGTCGGCGACGTAACGCTGGCCGTCATAGGACACGATGCGGTCGAACGTTCCGGCCACAGCGATCTCGTCGATGACGACGAACTGCTCGATCGCCTCGATGCCCAACGGGGCCATCGCGGTCACGTACGCCTGCAGGTCCGCCCGGTTGGACTCGGGCACGTCGGCCAGCGTGATCTGCCCACGGTCGTAGCGCTCGGCCAGCTTGTGCAGCGCCGTGCCGGTGGTGGCCGCGGCACTGGCGGCGGCGGCCTCGCGGGCCGAGTCGACGATCCGGTTGAGCTCGTCGCGGTCCTCGGCGTGGGCCGACACCGACAGCAGCAGGTCCGGTCGCTTGGCCAGACCGAGCGCCACCATCCTCTGCTGCCACATGCCCAGGCCGAACATGTCCTCCACCGACCCGGCGAAGGTTGTCGCCCGGGTGTACGCCACCGCCTTGCCGCCCTTG
>JAAEBD010290522.1_pt1 | contig 4694 bp, 3 predicted proteins | sample 7277991 | NCBI WGS metagenome assembly JAAEBD01 (sample SAMN13877001, study PRJNA601929) | soil metagenome | isolation source: soil | host: Panicum virgatum | place: USA: Fermi National Accelerator Laboratory | collected 2010-11-19 | reverse complement strand
CTTCTGGAAAGAAGCCACCGACTCGGCGATGAGCGAAGGGTTTTTTGCGCTCCGGGTCACGGGCGAGACGGAATGGGTGGTGAGAGGCGGCCGTGGCCTCGAGCGCTGGATGGAGTACGAAAGCAGGTTGACTCACGCCCTGTCGGAAAACAACTGTTCTGCCCTTTGCCAGTACAATCGACACTGCTTTCCACCGGAACTCATCCTTGACGTCATCCGCACGCATCCTGTGGTGATCTACCGCGGCACCGTCTGCCGAAACCTGTACTATGTGCCGGCTGACGAATTTCTCGGCACCAACCAAGCCGAACGCGAAGTAGAGAGGTTGTTGACGAACGTCCGGGAACGTGAGCACGTGGAGCGCGCGCTGCGAGAACAGCTCACCGAGCGCAAAAGAGCTGAAGAAGCTCTTCGCCGATCGCGGGACGAACTGGAAACGAAAGTGAACGAGCGCACGGCCGAGTTGAGAAAAATAAACGATGACTTGCAGGCCGTTAATCGAGAGTTAGAAGCATTCGCTTATTCCGTTTCTCACGACCTGCGCGCGCCGCTTCGACACATCGCCGGATTCGCCGAGTTATTGCAGAAGCACTCGGATTCAGTTCTCGATGCCAAAGGCCGGCACCAAATCACCAAGATTCTGGACGCAGCCACGCGGATGGACAATTTGGTGGACGATCTTCTAGACTTCTCCCGAATTGGCCGGGCTGAAACGCAAAAAACTACGATCAATCTCGAGCAGGTCGTAAAGAGCGTGGTCGCCGAAATTGCTCCCGACACACGCGGGCGGAATATCGCCTGGCGCATCGGGACTTTGCCGCTTGGCTACGGAGATCCTTCCCTGTTGCGGCTGGTATTCAGTAATCTCATTTCCAACGCGGTGAAATTCACTCGAAGCCGCGAGCAGGCGCAGATAGAAATCGGTTTGTTGAGCCACACGCCGGAGGAAGTGGTGGTGTTTGTGAGGGACAACGGAGTCGGTTTCGACATGAAATATAAGGGTAAATTGTTTGGTGTCTTCCAACGCCTTCACTCGCACGAGGCGTTCGAGGGCACTGGTATCGGCCTCGCCACAGTGCAGCGAATTGTCCATCGACACGGTGGTCGAGTGTGGGCGGAAGGTTCCGTTGATCAAGGCGCCGCTTTTTATGTTGCACTGCCCAAGCCTGGAAAGATCAATGCATGAGTGATAGATCTGTTGAAAAGTTCGCGCTCGATGTAGCTACGGTCCTCTGGGCCGCCTCAGCGAGTTGGATTTTCTGGGAAGACCGGCCACAGGCCGGTGGCTACAGCACGCTGCAAACCATTCTTCAAATCCATGAATAGTCTGAAACGCATATTGTTAGTCGAAGATGATCCGAAAGATGTCGAACTTACCCTCACCGGCCTGGCAGATTACAACCTCGCCAACGAAGTGGTCGTCGCGCACGATGGTGAAGAAGCGCTCGACTACTTGTATCGCCGTGGCAACTACCAAACGCGTGCCAACGGCAATCCCGCCGTGATGTTGCTCGACTTAAAACTACCAAAGGTCAACGGCTTCGAGGTGCTCGAACAAGTCCGAGCGGACGAAAACCTCAAGATGATTCCAGTGGTGGTCCTTACTTCCTCGCATGAAGAGCGCGACCTGGTGAAAAGTTACAAACTCGGTGTCAACGCGTACGTGGTTAAGCCCGTCGACTTCCACCAATTTGTCAATGCGGTGAAAGAGCTAGGAGTGTTTTGGGCGGTTATCAACGAGCCTCCGCCGGGCAGCGTCAAGAAAACCTGACGAGAGATGAATACTCCACCCGGCAGCATGAAAGAAAAACAGAGGCAGGCTCAAATGATGGTGGGCGCTTGGATCCCGATTGTGCGCCATCCCTCAACCTGCGCGTTGCTTTCGAAGTACTTCTCCAGCGCCACCGGCGCGACATCTAATCCAGCCTGGGGCAACGCCCCAGGTAGCCATCGACAGTACAAACGCCCAGCGCTGAAAGCGCGATTCAGTGCAACCGTTGAGTTGCGCCTTCAGCGCTCGTTGGTTTTCCAATCAGATCCATGGGGCGTTGCCCCAGGCTCAAATGAGCCAGCGCTTTCAGCGCTGGATGGCAACCGTACAGCGTAATGAATCCGCCGCTCCGAGTTCTGCACCTTGAAGACGACCTAAGGGACACCGAACTACTCCGGGTTACTCTGGAAGCGGAAGGAATCCAGGCGGAGCTGACTCGCGTCGAAACCGGGCAGGATTTTCTTGCTGCGGTTAAAGATAAAGATGTGGATCTTATTCTTGCGGATTACAGTTTGCCGTCATTCGACGGATTATCGGCACTGAAAATTGCGCAGGAGCACGCGCCCGATGTGCCCTTCATCTTTGTTTCCGGAAAACTCGGCGAAGACGTTGCCATTGAGGCGCTGAAAACTGGTGCAACCGATTATGTGCTGAAAACGCATTTGGTCAGGCTTGGGCCCGCGGTCAATCGGGCGTTGCGTGAAGCGCGGGAGAAAACGGAACGAAAGCATGCCGAACAGCAATTGAGCCTCGAGCAGCAGCGGTTCATGGACATGGTCAATACGGTGGAAGGGATCGTTTGGGAGGCCGATGCCGAGACCTTCAAGTTCACTTTCGTTAACAAGCAGGCGGAACGCATCCTTGGCTATCCCGTCGAGAGATGGTTACAGGAGCCGACATTCTGGAAGGACCACTTACACCCCGAAGATCGCGATTGGGCGGTGCAATTCTGTGCAAATGCCACCGCCGACAAACGCGACCATGATTTTGAATACCGCATGATCGCAGCCGACGGCCGGACCGTTTGGCTCCGTGATTTGGTGACCGTCGTAGTTGAAGGCAATCGCCCAACGCGAATTCGAGGCGTTATGGTGGACGCGACCGAGCGCAAACGCGCCGAAGAAGCCGTGCACCGGAGCGAAAAACAGCTTCGCCTGGTCATCGATACGATTCCGGCAATGGCATGGTCCACCTTACCCAGTGGCGCCAATGATTACTGCAGCAAGGGCTGGCTGGAATACACCGGCATGAAGTTGGGGACCGAGTTTGACTATGGATGGCTGGACGCATTCCATCCCGAGGACCGGGCCGCGCACCTGGCGAAATGGCGCGTCGCAACTGAAACGGGGGAATTATTTGAAAGTGTAGCGAGAATACGTGGCAGTGACGGGGAATATCGCTGGTTTCTCACCCAGGGAGTGCCGCTGCGAGATGAATCAGGAAAGATAGTTCGCTGGTATGGCACGAATGTCGACATCGACGAGCGGAAACGCGCCCAATCTTTACTCGAAGGAGAGAAACGGCTCCTCGAGATGATTGCGACGGGCGTTCCATTGAAAGAAATCCTGAATGCATTGTGTCTGATCATCGAGGAACAGCGGAGCGGCACGCTTGCTTCCATTTTGTTGCTGAACCCGGACGGCGTTCATCTCGATTTCGTTGCAGGCGCGAAGCTGCCTAGCGAGTGGACGCGTCAGATGGAGAAAATGCCGATTGGGCCGTGTGCCGGCTCGTGTGGTACCGCTGCTTATCGGGGATCGGCGGTGATCGTCTCGGACATTGCAACCGACCCGCTCTGGGACGTGCCGGAGCATCGCGCTTCAGCGTTAAAGCATGGGCTGCGAGCCTCGTGGTCGAGTCCGGTCCTCTCTTTCAAGGGAAAGGTGCTGGGAACTTTTTGTCTCTACTATCGCGAACCACGAAGCCCGACCTCAGAAGACCTCGAGCTTATCGACTTGGCGACACATTTGGTCCGCGTTGCGATTGAACGTGACCGGGCCGAGGAAGCTCTGCGTACTTCCGAGCAGCTCGCCCGCAGTCACGTCGAGGTGATGATGCGCAGCCTCGATGTTCTCGCGACGGAAGCCGCACCGGAAAAGTTCATCGCAGAAATGCTTCGAACCATTGGCCAGCGTCTCCGCGCGAACAGCGTCATGTTATGGTTGCGCAATCCGGAGGATGACTCGCTGCACTTGCACGTCGTGATCGAAGGTGATCATCAGATTGCATCGGAGCCAGACCATCCATTCGTTAAGGACCGATATGCATGGAAGCAAAGCCTGCAGATTCAGGAGATGCTCTTCACCAAGGGCCCGGTGGTGTGCGACGATATCGAACATGACCCGCGCATCGGGGCAGACTTTCGAGAATACCTGATGAAGAAAGGGCGCAAGAGGTTCCTCGCAATCCCGATGTTTGTGTTGGGAGAAGTGCGCGGATTCATTGGTATTCAGCATGTTAAAGGCGGCGCATATCGCCCCGAGGAGGTCGAATTGGCGCAAGCCCTGGCCCATCACGTGATGATAGCGACGCATGGCGCGGAGCTCGCGGAGCAACGGCGACATGCGGTGGTTTTGGAAGAGCGCACCCGGATGGCGCGCGATATTCATGACACGCTCGCGCAAGGTTTCACCGGCGTGATTGTGCAATTGGAAGCAGCCGAGGACGCGCTGGCATCCGGTTCGCGCGAAGAAGCCGAAGAGCACATCGGCCGCGCAGGCGACCTGGCGCGCCGGAGTCTTAGCGAAGCGCGCAGGTCAGTTCACGCGCTGCGCCCGCTGGCTTTGCGGGAGCACAATTTTTGGGAGGCACTTAAAGGCAGTATTAAGAGCACAACCGCCGGAACGGCGCTCAGCACAACGTTTCAAGCGCAAGGCAAAATACCGGAACTCCCTCACCCCTGGCAGGAAAATCTTCTCCACAT
>JAAEBD010267721.1_pt1 | contig 4929 bp, 1 predicted proteins | sample 7277991 | NCBI WGS metagenome assembly JAAEBD01 (sample SAMN13877001, study PRJNA601929) | soil metagenome | isolation source: soil | host: Panicum virgatum | place: USA: Fermi National Accelerator Laboratory | collected 2010-11-19 | reverse complement strand
GGTACGCCCTGCATATAGACCTTCTGTTTGGTGGGCCAGCTCCCCGAAGGTGGAGCTCACCCCACGCACCTGTATATAGAAACCCTAAGAGAGAGGCCGGGCTCAGGACCTATATAGAAAGCCACCGAGCGAGCCCTCTGTCGAGCTCGGTAAGGCTTCAATAAAATCAGAACCGCTGTGACAGTATAATCGCCTGTGCTGCTTCTATGAATCATACCTGAGTCCTTACCTTCCATTCACCCATCTGTCTAACCCTGTACCCGGGGTATAGAGTTGAATCCTCCGGCCCCTACGAGTCGTCCCCGCTCCGCAGTGGATATAATCATCTCAGCCCCCAGACTGTTACACTTATTATCACATTATCAAATCTCTGAACTTCTTCAAACAGAATCAAAGTACAAAATACAAAAACAAAAAAAAAACAAACAAGAAAGCAAAACAAAGCAAGTAGAGAAGCTGACAGAGCAACTACTCATACAGAGCAACTGCTCATTATTACATAAGCAGATGCTCAGAGTGAACCCACTTTATTTTTCCGCCAATGAGATGGTCTGCTTATGTAAAGTGAGCGGTTGTTCTGTATGAGCAGTTGCTCTGTCAGCACTCGTAAAAATAAAAAAAAAAATAAAAAATCATATAAACAAGTACACAAAAAGCAAAGCAAAATAACACAAACAAGCATACAAAAAGAAAGAAAGCAAAATCAAAAATCAAAAACAAATAATAAACAAATAAAAGTAAACTTATAAAAGCAAAAGCAAAGCAAATAAAAATAAAACAAAAAACAAAAGCAAAAAACAAGGCAAAAAACAAAGCAAATTTTTTTTTTTTTTTTTAATTTTTTATAAAAACAAATAACAAAATAACATAACACAAAGCAAAACAAAATAAAAAACTAAATGAACATTTCAACATCAATGAGCAGACTCAAGACACATAATTACATACTCTGATGTAATGAGTCTTGATGCTCTCTGAGTCTCTGCCTGAAGGTCAGCTCAACTTGAGAGAGTGCTGAATGAATCATGAGTATAGCCTCGGAAAAGTTCTACAGAAAAGAGAAGAAAAAAAAAAAAAAAAACAAGACAACAGAAAAAGAGAATGAAATAAACAAATCAAAAAATAAAAATTACTTATGTTTAAAAAAAATCACAAGTACACATTCTGCACTCAGTCATGAAATGAATGATGATTCAACATTTTTTCTTCTTGAAATGTGTTCACTTCTGAAATCATTCAGTTATTTATCAAGTAGATCTTCTTTCAATTCTAGCAAACTTGTGAATGCTAAACTTGAGGCCTCAAATTTTCTTTAATATTTACATGAACTTTTTTTCCAGAAACCAAACATTCAGTTGCAGCTAATATGATGCATTAAATTGCTTGAGTGACTCTTTTTCTGACTAGATAATTTAATGGTTAGATCATTTTTTTTTCGGGAAAAAGCAGGTCAAACACTCATCATGATGAGAAGCTCTGGAAGTCTTGTTTGATTATCTTGTTGACTTCAGAGCAGGTTTCAGCACATTTCTCAAGAGAACAGACTGTCTAGTCAAAGCTGCAGTAAGTTGCTGATGAAAAGAAATATGGCCTGAGTTTTGCTTTCATGCCAATGCTTCAAAAGCAGCTGTCATTTCTGCTGCACTTGAGACAATTGTAGGAGCGCAGAATTTCAGAACAGCTTTATCATTCTGGTCTGTCATGTTAGCGTGCTCTCTTGACAGAATGAGAACGAAGAGAAGAGTGAAGAGACAAAAAAAAAAAAAAAAAAAAAAAGCTAATGATTAACTAATAAAGCAGATAACATGCAAGAACTTGAAAATTAAACATGAAACAAAACAGTAATGCTGGCAGAATTTATGAGATCTGAGAGAAGAAAAAAAAAGAAAAAAAAAAAAAAAAAAGTTAAGCAAAAAACAGATAAACATTTTCTGAATAAATTTTAATTGAATTGAGCAGATAAGAATTCTGAAAAAGATCAAAACATTGTCATATTCAGTAATTCTTGCTAGATCTGATAGCAATTACTGAGTCAAAATGAAAGAGATTTTTGCTCAATCTTTGCTCTTAATTATTACATTGATTTGTTTACACTTGAAATGTCCTCAGAATTCTTGCGGATATGTGAAAGACTTAATACTGCATTAGCAAGTGCTTATCTAGATGTTGGATTACAATTGTTGGTTTGCTTTAGCAAAAAATGGCAGTCTCACACAACTACTAGCTATGAGCACATCAATCAAGAATAATATCAGATCAGAAGTTTCTAAAGAGAGCTTTAACAAGCATTCTGATAGACATGTAAATTCACCAGGTTGAGTTAGATAAGAAGTCTAATCAACCCAACTCTGCTAAATATCAGGTAGACTGTTCTGGCAACCCAACCCGACTTACCCGGGTCTTGGCTATGTTAACTAAATTTAGTTAAAGCCGGGCTCTTGGCTTTAGGCCTGCAATTCAGCAGATAGGCTTGGCATGTTTACTTACGCGTTGATTCACGCGATTATCCACATTCAACACGCGTTATCTCTATGAATATTAGAGATAAGATTATCGATGAATAGACTATTGAATAGACCTCAATGAGGGGAATCTAATGATACAGATTATATTAGAATTGGACTAGTATTGGTGGAGATATTGCAGGTTGAATGGTTGACTTCATAGAAATAGCAAAAATCTATATACAAAATCATTCATATCTTAATGAATATTCAATATTTTTAACCATCAATTGAACTGTTCTCAATCAGGCAATTCTAATAATCTATTTGTTGATAAATTTGAATAAGAATTGGTGGAGTTAAGTCAAAATTTTGGCAAAATCAATGTTATTTAAAAATTGAATTTAAATTTTTGTAGAAAATAATTATTTCATTAGAGATTTTTGATATTTTTATTACCCGCCTGGGTGTCTGGCAAAACCCGACCCGTTTGGGTACCTGACTACCCTACTGGGTTGAGTCAAGCAAACCCAACCCGATCTGGCAGTCAGGTCGGGTTTCGGGTCGGGTTTTACAGGTCGGGTTTACATGTCTAAGCATTCATGAGCTCGAGCAGCAGGAAGTTAAGACAACAGTTAGGTGTAGTAGTAGTAGTAGTAGTAGTAGTAGTATGCAGGATGTTCTCCCGAAGCTCTGCTGAGTATAGATAAATGTTACAGGCCCGGATGAGCTTAGCTATATAGGCCGTTGGAACGTTGTGATCCACAGAGCTGGATCATAACGCATAGCTTTTTGGCGCAGCGGTAATGGCCAGTCCAACGGCACTGTTACAACTAAGCAGATGATAATATACAGATTAATGAATCTTCAATGCTCTCTAGAAATCCCTCTATATCTCCATTTGAATGCAGATCATGCCAGCAAAAGAACTCAGTTGTTCATGCCAATCTTTTCAACAGTTAGGTGGATCCCTGAACATGAAGGTGTATTCGGAAACAAGGCAGCAAATAGAGCTGTTAAGATAGCAGCTCTAAGCAAGCAAAACGATAGCATTGGTGTCTGACTAGCGGCGGCAGCCAAGCAGGCCACAAGAGAACGAACCCAGGCAGCTTGACAAAAGCAATGGATCTCAGAAAAGACTGGAGCATTCTACAAAGCAGCTAATTGCTGCTTCAAATAAGCGAACACTCCGGACATATGCAAGCATGCAGAAGGCCTCAAAACACGCAGCCAGATACCAGGAATCTGGCTGCAAAAAGAGGCAAATAAAAGGTTTCATATAGCTGAAGCTCAAGTCAAATGACAAGAGAGAATGGGGGAGAAATATAAGAATGAGCAACTGAGAGTTCTTTTGTTGACATAGTATGCATTCAAATATAGCAAGATATGGAGAGATTTCTAGAGAGCCTTGAAGATTCATTAATCTGTATATTATCACCTGCTTTATCTATATTTGGCGGAGCTTCGGGGGAACATCCTGCATAGCGGCAGTGTATATAGCCAGCTACATCAGATATGAATTCTACTACTTATGGGCCGGAGCATAATGTGCCGGGCTTCCGCGCCAAGTCCTTGCTAAGCCCAACCAACCACGTAACCGCGCGCGCTTAACCAATGTATAGACTCTCCCAGAGCCGAACCGTGATAGTTGGTTTGAGACTAGTGGACTAGTGCAGGTAACAAGAAACAGTAACGCTTCTATCATAGAAAAACAGAAAAAGAAAAGAAAAGTATGGAAGCAATATTGCAGGATGTGATGTGTATACTGGATAAGCAGACACACGGAACCCATTTAACAGTCTGTAGCCGCTGAAGGGGTTTTTGCGCCTGGCACAAGCACGCGCTGGACTTCTTCTCTGTGAATTAAGGCTTTTGAGAAGTACTGCATGATTATGTTTTTAGCTAAATCAGTGTAAGATTAGCAATAATAATAATAATAATAATTGCTTAGGGTTTAAGGGGGAAAAAAAAAAGAAAAAAAAAAAAAAAAAAAGGTTATAATTGACATAAAAAAAAATCAGCAAAGATTCTCCTCCGGCCTTCTGGATATACCAAAAGACAATATAAATTATTATATACCGATGGAGAGTGTATTGCAACAAATCAAGCCAAGAATCGGGCTGACGCTCAGCGACTCGTAACAACTAGGCTACTTGACCGCTTACACGACCCGCTTGGACGTTTCAGTCGTCTGCAGAGGATTTATCCCCGCGTGTGGTGACATTGCAATTCGCTAGCTAGCCTTCAGAGATTTCTTTCTGATGAGCCATCGCCAGCCTGCTGAGGTACGTGGCCAGAGGCCTATTTGTATCCAACTACAACATGCGGGGCAGCATCGCCGCGTTCCGGCATGGATTCTGACTTAGAGGCGTTCAGCCATAATCCAGCAGATGGTAGCGTCGCGGCACTGCCTGGTCAGACAGCCGCAAAAACCAATTATCTGAATCAACGGTTCCTCTCGTACTAAATTGAATTACCGTTGCGG
>JAAEBD010310307.1_pt1 | contig 4977 bp, 6 predicted proteins | sample 7277991 | NCBI WGS metagenome assembly JAAEBD01 (sample SAMN13877001, study PRJNA601929) | soil metagenome | isolation source: soil | host: Panicum virgatum | place: USA: Fermi National Accelerator Laboratory | collected 2010-11-19 | reverse complement strand
TCCCTTCTGTATTGAGGATTAGTCGGTATTCCCAGAAGCCTTGGCCGACGTATCGGCGCTCCACCGTGTGGCCTCCGAATTTCTTTTTGCGAAGATCACGGAGCCTGGCTGAGACGCTGGCCTCAGTGCCCCCGGTGCGCTCCGCTAGCTCCCACAGCGACCACCAGGCGCCGTCTGCCATCCGGTACTGGACACGGTCCAGCAGCCTCTTAAGGCGCACGTAGTCGCGATCGTGCTCATAGGTCCAGCCGTCGAAGTCCGGGGGCGAGTCATGATCATCCGAGCTTGGATGATCATGATCGAATAGCTCCTCCTGGACGTAATCGTCAGCCATCGAGCCCACGAAGTTCTGTGAGACGCATCCTAAGCGAGTCTGTCTGCTGCGCGGCCAGCTCTGCGAGGAACGCGGCGTCCTGATAGTCCTGGAGCAAACCCAGGAGTTGCTCAATCACAATGTCCAGCGACTTCCACTGAGGTGGCCAGTGCGTAGTCGGGACGCGCTGAAGGTCGCCCACGGCGATGGTGATCGCGCGGAGTCGTGAGTAGAGCACCGTGGCCGGAATGGCTATGCTGGCTCCACTGCCCACGGTGCTTGGCTCTCTGATCTCGCTGGTTACTGAGCCCGCCGTGGGCTTTTCCGTTCCCGAGCACGTCGGGCAGTCGCTCTGACACATCGGCCCATGATCATGAGCCATCATGCCGCAGGCCCGCGAGTGAGGCCCGTCAAGCGGGAGGCGCTGGCATCCCATGGCGTTGCAACTGTGCTGTGAATGGTCCACTGACCACTCCTCTCGTGTCGCCGGCGCGGCCTTTCCGCGCCGTCCTGCGGCGGGGTCAGGGTATGGCAAACACGCTGAGTCGTGGTCAGCTTCAGTGAACTATGTGGGGTCCTGATCTCGCTGTGGGCACACTACCAAAAGCCCAAGCGATCGCTACAGCGTCGGCGTGTCGGCCTTCGGCGTTTCGATGCTCACGGACGCCCGGACCAGGTTGTGATCAGAGGCGTGCGGGTCATAGTCAGGTATCCCAGTGATCACCAGAGTGCCGGCGTACGGGACCACAGCCGCGCTAGTGAGCACGTCATCGATCCAGATCCCCTCGCGCTTTGTGGTGGTCCAGCCGTTGCGGCTGTTCCGGCTGTCGCCGTCCATCTGGTCATCAGAGAGCCTGGCCCGGAGTGGCTTGTAGCCGGCAGCGGCAAGGATGGCGCGGACCTCGTCTAGTGGCTCGCCGTCCTTGTGTGCGCTGTTGAGGTCACCAAAGATGATCACCCGCTCGCTGCCTGGCAGGGTCGGGCCGATCAGACCGACGATCTCCCGGGCTTGCTTCGCGCGCCAGGTGGCCTCGCCTGGGAAGTTGACCGCCAGGTGCGTGGCGATCGCCCAGAAGTCTGCGCCGGTGGCTACGGACTGGAGCCGGACAGCGGTCAGCGGCCGCGTGGACGGGACGCCAGGGAGCGCCGTGCTCGCCAGCTTCCACTCACGATGATCAATAGCGACCCACTTATCAGCCCGCCAAATGATCTTCGCTGTGCCGGAGCCGTAAAAGTTCCAGTTAGGCCCGAGCATCTGAGTCAGGCTCGCGGCCAGCTCCGCGTTGCACTCCTGGACGCCGAGCACGGACGGCGCCACGTCCTTGATCACCCTGGCCACCTGGGGTCCACGCTTGGACCACAGCCTGGACGGGTGGAGCACGTCGTCCGGGGACTTATGGCGGATGTTAAACGATGCGGTCCTGATCTTGGTCCGGTTGTCTGGCGTGGGGTCGGTCACAGTGGGAGCCTTCGTTCCGTAACTGATATGGATGTGGCCGGTGTGCGGGTCGGTTCCGTTGTAGGTGCGGATGCCCTCGCTGGCGCGAGCCACGGACCAGATGCGCCGGCGGGTGATGATGTACGTGGCGCCGATCCGCTTGGCGTTGGCCATAAACCACTTGAGGACCTCGTCATGGTGCGCGGCGCTGTTGTCGTACAGGAAGAAATCAGCGGCATGGCCACCGCTGGGGTCATTGGCCGGGTCGTTGTGCGCGTGGGTCGGATACGTCCCTATTTGGGCGTTGAACCGGTGCGCGATTTCCTCGTTTGATTTGACGATCCAGGCCGGCCAAGGCCGATAGCCATCGATGTAGAGCCCCATGATCATTTGTCCTTTCGATCGTCTTGAGAGATGCCGTGGACCTCGCGGTCGTGGTCATCCAGCACGCGGCGCACGATCGTCTCTATGCGACGCTCCAGGCCGCCGTTAGTTTGGGCCTGGACGACTTCCGCTGACTTAGCCGTGTCACCCACCCTGGAGCGGATGGACAGCCAGCCGGCCACGATGACAGCGAAGTTGGTTACCCACGCGTAGTCGATCATGGCGCCGGGGTCGTGGGGCGCCCATTGCATGCCGGCGCGGACCACGATGGCCACGCCGGCGATCCACAGCGCGGCCTTGTCGGCCGCCTTGAGCTTGTAATCGTTCTGCTGGTAGTCGGGAGGGTATCGGTCGGTCATGATCAGAAGGTCCTTAAGGGCTCGGGGTCTGAGGCTCCAGCTCCGCGGGACTGGTTGCAAGGTCCGCACGCTGCTCTGAGGTTAGCCGGGTCATCGGTCCCGCCTTGGGATTTGGGGATCACGTGGTCAGCCGTGGTGGCCACGATGGTGCAATTCGGCCCCTTGATCAGACAGCGGTATCCGTCCCTGACCAGGACTTGCCGGCGAACGACCCGCCAGGCGTGGGTAGAGCCGCCGGCCCAGGCCCTAGACATGTGACGTCACACCACTAGATATGGAACGCCGGCGTCGCGATCGCCTACTAGATGTAGTAGTCACTTGCTCGGCTTCTTGGGTTTGGGTTTGGGCACCTGGTCCGGCCGGCGCACTGGCGGCGGGTCCTTGGGGTACTTCCAAGGCTTTTGCGGAGCTGGCTGAAACGGCATCAGGCCGCTCGATAATCCAGGACGCCTGACAGGACGTCGTTAGCGGCCAGGGTGGTGGGGTCAGTGGAATCCATGCGCCGGATAGATGCGCCGCCGGCCGCGATCGGAGCCCCGCCGAAATGGCATCGCAGGCCGCCCGTGTCAAAACCGCCGAGCACGCCGGCGAAGTGCTGGACCGGTGACGTGGAGTCATCGCGGAGAATCCAGAATCCCAGAGCGGCGTTGTAGATCGCGCCTGGCCACACGTACGCAGGCACGGGCAGCAGCAGTGCGAACGTCCCGGACTGGACGGCGAAGCCGGCGCCGAGCTGGAAGCGGAACTCAGCATGGACATGCTTTCCGCGTTGGTTGTAATGGCCCGACGCGAAGCCAGCACCCACGCTGGTGATCCCTCCGTCCGTGGGTGTGTTAAAGGTGGGCGTCCAGCTAGTCCAAGCCTCCATGGCAGTGAACTTGGCTTGGACGGCAGTGGCCAGGTTCTGGATGTGGGTCCAGACAGAGGTCCCGCCGGAGGCGTCCGGGTAAGTCAGATTGTCGGGTGAGGTTCCGGGCATTAGCTGATCCTTGTCCAGTCGAGAGTGAGAATCATGGAGCTTGAGTACTTCGCGCGGCCGGCCAGCCTGACGTGGGGTTTGGTGTCGTCGGAGACCCAGATCCCTATCCCGCCGGCGAGCCCGTCCACGATGTCTTGGCCGAGCTGGTTGGGCAGCGTGAACGTGTCAACCTCATTGACCGACAGGTTAGGCCCCAAGATGCCCGAGCCGCTGCGTGTCGGCGCGCCGCTCGGCCGCGTGTTTTCCGCGATCCGGTAGAACTCAGGCTTACGCGCCGAGCTGTCCCCGCCGGCTACCCGCTTCATCTTGAGCCGAGCCAGCGTCACCACGGCGCCGGCCAGAGCTCGGGGAGCGGAGCCGTAGAAAGCGCAGCCGGTGAACAGGTCTCCACCCCACTCACTTTGGAGAAGATCGTCCGTGTCGAACCGCCACCCGTTGGGACCTGGCCCGGTGTGATAGGAGCGCGTCTCCACGGGCAGGAATACCGACGTGCCGCCACGTGAGGCGCCCTCGGGTGATGGAGGGTAGCCGTTGCCATCGGGAGGCGCTGACGGGGCACTGGCGAGCATGCGGCCCAGGATCAGGATCTCACCACCCACGCGGACGCCGGCGACGATGTCACCCGCGGCTGTGGTGATGCCACGCAAGGCCCGACACACGATGACGGTCCCCATGATCTTGACGCTGACAGTGGACGAACCGCTGACCGTGCCCTGGGCAATCCCCTTGATCACGCTGGTTCGTGGCGAGACCCTCAGCCCTGACCACTCCATCAGTCCTTCAGCCTCACCGTGAGAGGCGCCTGCGCGTTGGCAGGCTGGTGGCCAAGGCCGTAAGCCTGGACCCTACCCAGGGCGCCAGAGAGGCCCAGACGGGCGCTGGTGACCGCCACCGCATCCCCGAGCTTGATAGCTGGGTGCGGCACAGCGTCAATCGAGACCGTCCGGCCAGACGACTGCCTCAGCGTCCTGAGGCGCGTGTTAGCGGCGGCCTGGACCATCGCGGGGTCAGTCATCAGCGGTGACTCATAGCCGAACGGGACTAGGTATGGGCTGAACGGCCCGCCGTAGCGAAACGGGGAGGTGGCCACCAGGTCATAGCCGGTCGCCACGATCTCCTGGCCGGCGAGGCCGCCGGCGGTGTCCGGGTATGCGCCGCGAGCCACCACAGCGTTAAAAGCACCATCCCTGACCAGGCTGGCCGAGAACTGCTCCACGTTAATCGTGTCGGAGAAGGTCATGAGCGCACTGGTGGGCTCGGCCGGGACAGGCGTCACCTTCAGGACGCCGTCCACCGTGACCTCAGCCTGGGCAGGCCAGGCATCGAGAGCGTTGGCCACGTTGTCCAGCCGGTTGTCCGACCAGGTGACGTTAGCCGGCGCCGTCCGGTCGGTCGGAGCCGAGGTCAGGTCCACCGTGAGGCCGGGCTCCACCAGCGCGCGGATGATTGAGCCGAGCGTGGCGCCGGCCTTGGGCTGGTATTCGCTGACCAGCTGCGCCTCATC
>JAAEBD010322870.1_pt1 | contig 4985 bp, 5 predicted proteins | sample 7277991 | NCBI WGS metagenome assembly JAAEBD01 (sample SAMN13877001, study PRJNA601929) | soil metagenome | isolation source: soil | host: Panicum virgatum | place: USA: Fermi National Accelerator Laboratory | collected 2010-11-19 | reverse complement strand
GATGACCGTGAGGAATGAGATGTTCACGGACCGCGTCAAAGCGGGTCGCGCGCTCGTGTTCGCCGCGGCCGGGATCAAGCCATTCGAATCAACGAAGACAATTGGCGGCATCGGCGGCTTTCCAATCTCAATCGAGAAATTCGATGAACGCGCAACGCTCTTGATCCACGGCAAACACAGTTACCGCGCGAACGTCAGTGACAGTCCGACCGGTACAATCGCATCGCTCGAACATGCGCTCGACAGCATTGAAGATCGACTGCGCGAACGCGAGACCGATCTCGCACAATCCCGCCGCCAAATTATCGATCTAACGAATCAATTCGAGCAACCTTTCGAGCACGAAGAGAAACTCGCCGCCGCCGCAAAACGACAACAGGAGATCGTGACTGCACTCGACATTACAAAGAACCAGGCTTCCGCATCCGTTGACGAAGGAACCGAGCAAGTCGCCGCTGTGATGGAGCTAGCGCCTTCGCAGAAACTGCACCGCAAAAACAGAGCCGTCGTATTGAGTGGAAATTCTCCGTGATGGACGTTCACCCAAACGACAGCAATATGAAACAGCCCGTCCACAAATCCGATCTGATCGACAAGAAAGAAACGAAACGTCAGCCTGAGCACGCCGGCGGCAGCGGCGACGTAGCGGCTACAAATTCGGAAGCCGTTTGCCGAATAGGTCATCGGGACGGCTATGACGAAGGGGATCAACATTATGCCGGCAATCGTTCCCGCTCGAAAAATCAACAAATAGAACGTGGCCCAATATGCGGTCCGGATCACGTATTCAAGCTCACAGGCTGGGAAGACGTTGCAGCGGCTGCACTCGCAGCACGAAGCGCGGGAAAAAATCTTTGCCCTCAATCTTTACCTGCGCAAAAAGGCGAAAAAGCCCGGTTTTGTTCGAGCGAAAGTAGAAGGGGAGTTCAGGGCCGCTCCGCGCTTCCGGGTCGGTGATGAGAGGCCCGAGGGGATGCAGGTGCAGGACCGTGGCGAACTCATCGCCAAAGCCCACGAAGTGGCCGAAGGCCCCCATGACTACGCCGAGTTTCTTACACGGCTGACCGTCCGGCTCGGTGACGCGCAGCTTGCCGGCAACGGTATCGCGTTCGTGGATGACGTCCTTCTCGAATGAAAGCTCGAATTTGTAGCCGTCGATTTCTGCGTGCCGGTTTTCCGCCTCGTTCTCAGCCAGTTTTGCCTGGCGCGACGTGCTCGAAGGAATGTCGGCGACTGAATATTGCTGCACATGCGTTCGCACCGGCAGCAAGTCAGCCCAGACGCGGTAGGTATCCGGCCGCTGCGGGGTGAAGCTAAATGCGTACTCACCATCACCGGCTGGTTCCGGGTGCTCGTGGTGGTAATCAGTTTCAGTAATATCGCTGATCAATAAATGAATTTTGCGTGTATGCGTTTCCTCCAGATCAGAGAGGCCCACGGGCTGGCTGTTATCGAGAAAGAAAAGCCGAATTCGTAGATTAGCGCGTTTACCTACTTCCAGTGGGCCATCGGTAATTATTTCGGCGCCGATAATTGGGCTTTCTGTCAATTGTGGCTGAGTAACATAGATCGGCTCCAGAGGCATGCCGCAGATCGGGCAATTGCCGGCAGCTGTCTTCATCAGCTCCTGATGCATTGGGCATGACCAGAGTGGCGGCAGGAGCTGCAGAGCTTCCTTGGGATAAAGTGATTTAATCTCCGACCAAAGTTTTTGTGCACGCTGGGCTGCAGCACGAGCTTCGTCCGAGGAGCCTGACTGCCAATTTTCAGACGACTGGATTAACTGCTGTAATTTCTCTTCGAGCTGCTCCCTGCGATCGCCGAACACCATGATCGATTGCTCTTTTAGCCCGGTGACGTGCTGCACCAGGCTGGCGCTCAGTTGCTGCTTCTTAGTCGATGAGCTCATGCTCATAATCGCGGCAAGGTCACTATCTATTTTGCCGGCTAACTGAGCTACGGTCTGTTGTGCCTGGGCATAGCATGGCCGTAGAGTTATGCACAGTAGCAGCAGAAGCCAGCCAACTTGATGCCGGAGTGAGTTAGGCCTTAACATAGCAAACGGCTAGTGCTGCTCCTATTGGCGGGATTTTGCAATAATCGCGTTTACTGCGCCGGCAAACGCCTTCACCCCGCCCGGAATGTACCCGAGCCGTCCCATCTCTCGTCCATCAGGACTAAGCACAACTACTGTCGGAAATTCCTCGACCTTATACTTCGTGGCGAGCTCCTCATTCTGGCGAATAGTCTCTGGAGATCGCCCCTGAGTTTGATAAAAGTGAAGCTTGCAGAGAAGGAAGTTGTACTTCGAATTGTCGGCAAATTCCGCTTGATCGAACACCTCGCGGTCCAGCTTAAGGCTGGAAATGCTCCAATCGGTGCCTATGAATGCGAGCAGGAGAGGCCGGTTCGTGCTCTTGGCCAAGGCAGCCGATCTGGGGAAATTTGTATCGTCACTGAGGTCGCAGCTCAGCACCGGTTGAATTGAAACAATTGCTCCGAGACAGCAGAGCAAAAATGCGCGCACCGATTTCATGAGAAGAGTATCGATTGGCGAGAGCATTTCCGAAAAGACTATGTTTCTTGTCTCAGCATATCTCGGAGGCATACCAGTTCGCGCTCATAGGTGTTCGCAGGCTTCATCACATTGCGACAACTTTATCTCCCGACTTTGCAGAAGGACATTTCTGAAATTTTTGAGGGGCTAATCGCCTAGCAAGCAGTCCGCCCACAGATAGGATTTGATGCGCAGGAGGCAAACCAAGATGAGGCTGAGCGGGCCAGCCGCAGCGCTGGTCCCTCAGAAGTCTATCTTCGTCCTGAGCCCCAGCACAACCGAGGTCTCGGCTAGCCCAAGAGTGGGCGTGATCACTTGCAGGTCAGGCGTGATGTGACACCACGGTGTCACGCCCACATTGTAGAAGAGTTCCAACCCGCGCTCGTCGCGGACGGGTACGACTAGTCGGGCGACCTCTTTAAAATCGTCGCTATACCCCAGGTAGTAATAGCCTATGCCGAAAGTATCCTGTCTGCGGCCGGGGATCGGGCTGCTCCCGGCGATGCCAAAAATGGCGGACCATTTGATGGGGTTTGGGTTGCCATCGCTGATGCCGAAGTTGCCGAACACGCCCCAGGCGCGTGCTTTATCGCTCGAATCCACCCACAACGCCTGGTCGAAGACGTAGGTGATCCACCAGGAATCGCGGACGAGAGTTGCGAGAGCCGTCGGGGCAAGTTGTCCTGCCAATACTTGAGGGAGGAGAATCAACGATTGCGGGGTCACGATGGCATAGCGTCCGGTACTATACACACCCCAGAGACTCTGGTGCCCCGGCATCCCGAAGAACCTCGTCGGCAGGCTAACGGTGGGATAGATAACTGCCCCGTTGTTGAAGAACTTATCAAAGCCAGTCCTAGTGGAGTCATCGTTGGTGTCGTACACCGTTAGGCTCAACACCGGGTAGCCCTTCTGCAAGACGGCGGCGCCGGCGCCCAATGTCGCGTAGTTCAGCGTGCGTGCGAGGATGACGTTCCACACGAGCGTGGCGTTCATGAATCCGGCATCGAGTCCGCGGCCGGGCATGAATGGTTGCTGCACATTGTCGATGGTGTTGATCTTCCCGGCGTAGACGACGAAGTTTTCGGACAGCGCCTGGGTGAATCTGACATCGGTGAGCGCGCCGGCGGTGCCGAAAAAAACCGGATGCGCCCTGCCAATGTTCACCGGCACGACAGCACCGGTGAAGAGGTTTGGGGAATCGCCGTAAACGTCTTCGCCATGGAGCTTGATGAAGAACCCTGGCCACAGCCCCGCCTTTTGGCCATCGACGTTGAGGATGTAATCATTGCGGCCGCCGAATTCGAAGCCTTCTTGCAAGCCTCCGCTGGCAGTGCCCTGATAGTATGTGGTCGCGCTGATGTCCAGGGTAATGCCGTGGCCGCGGAGTTCGTCGCGCAGCCCATCCCAGTCTCCTGTTAATTTCAGGCGGGAATCCCACGGACCGTCGAAAGGAGGAAGCTGTGAGTCTGTCTGCCCGAAAACGCGAGAGGCGTTAAGCAATCCCAGGCATAGAACAACCAGGGTTATGTAAGTGCAACGCGACACTGAAAGGCGACTGTGCGGAAGCTGCCTGCGTGCTGTCAATTCAATTGGGAATGTGCGTTCCGGTCTCACTTGCCAACCCTAGCCACCCGCAACTGCCACCAGATAAAGAGCGGCGCACCGACGATTTCGATCGCCGTAAATGCGACGAAGGCGACGGGCGGCCCTCCCAACATAATCATCGACAGAAGACGACCAACGCCGCCGATGAAGATCATGCCCCAAAGCACGCGAAAGAGGACCGTCTGCTTTTCGATCCTGGGGATCAGCCACCACAGCGCGAGGCCGAGTCCTATCCAGACGCCGGAATAGAATCGCAGGTTCGTGTCCAGCAGGACAATGGGTGGCACGCCCGCGGCAACGTATACCGGATCGTGGACGCCCATCATGCCGAGAAGGCCGGTGGCGACGGGAATGATTCCCAGCAGCCCCATGACGATCTGGAGATTGAATTTGTTCATTTGGTTCTCCAGACCGCAGTCTGAAAGCGCATTCCGATCATTCCGGAACGCCAGGTATACGTTTCTTGATTTTCGATACCGTGTGGAGCTTTACCTGGGCCGCCCAGGGTCCGTCAACAGTCCGCAGACTCGGGCCCATAGTGGCGGAAATATCGGCCGAGAGGTTGGTGACGAGCACGTCGTCCCCGTGGAACACGAGGCTGTTCGACCAGAGAAAGCCGATTGGCGCGCCGTCCTTGCCGATACCGCCGAAGTCGCCGAGCTTCGCGATCACTCGGCCTTGCTTCGGCTCGAGCACCATCACCTCGTCGGACTGGTTGCACGCGATCCAAATGTTGTCGTGCTCATCAATGATAATGCCGTCCGGTCCGCCGCCGGCGCGGTTGACGAAGACCTCGGGCGTGCCGGGTTCGAGTGGTGAG
>JAAEBD010216623.1_pt1 | contig 5072 bp, 7 predicted proteins | sample 7277991 | NCBI WGS metagenome assembly JAAEBD01 (sample SAMN13877001, study PRJNA601929) | soil metagenome | isolation source: soil | host: Panicum virgatum | place: USA: Fermi National Accelerator Laboratory | collected 2010-11-19 | reverse complement strand
CTCGTGCTCGGCGCGCACCCACAGGATCGACGCCGCCCGGCGCGCCTCGCTCTTGCTGTGCTCGTGGATGAGCCCCGACAGCATCCCGCGCTGCCACTCGGACGCCATCACCATCCTGGTGCGGATCCCCGCGCGCTGGAACTCCTGCTCCCAGCGCCCGACCAGGCGGCACAGGCCCTTGAGCGTGGCGACGTTGCTGCCCAGGTATGCGTCCTCGATGACCACCAGCTCGACCTTGCCGTGGGCCACCACCCGCGCCACGAAGTCGCGCACCAGGCGCCAGCCGACGCCGCGCAGGACCCCGGAGCCGTGGATGAGCTCGCGGTTGGCGACCCGCTCGAGCAGCGCCCAGCCGGTACAGGCCGGCGCGGAGTCGAGGGCCAGGATCACCGGCGGGCCTCCCGAGCGACGTCGGTCATCCAGCGCCGGAAGTCGTGGAGCTTCTCGGTGGTCACCCCCACCTTGACCGCCTGCTCAAGCAAGTACGCCGACAGGGCCACGCCGTGCAGGCTGCGGATCGTGCGCGACGCTTCGCTGAAGGCCTCGCTGTGGGACAGCAGCTGCGCGGCGAAGTTCGCCATCTTGGTGGCGACGTCACCCGGGGAGGTGGGCTCCTCGGTCTTGTCCTCGCTCACGGCTTGGCCGCCTTCCGGATCTCGCCCAGGTTGTGCATGAGCGTGTCGCTGACGTCGATGGCCTCAACCACCCCGCCGTCGCCGTCGCCGAGCAGGCGGTCGATCTTCTCGATGGCCTCCTCGGCGGCAGCGTAGCCCTCGGCGCTCTTGCGGTCGATGGGCTCGAGCTGGCGCTCCAGCTCGGGGGACAGGCGCGGCCGGTCCGGGTTCGGGGTGCCACGCGCGGGGGTGCTCACCTGTCCTCCGTTGGGTTCAGGCTCTTGGCTGCCCGCTCGGCACGGGCCAGGGCTTGAGCCGATGTCGCGGCGGTGAGCCGGTCCATGATGGCAGTCACCCCGGCGGCGATGGCCGTCTGTTTCTCGGCGAAGTTCTCCGCCTTGACGATGTGCCGCTCCAGCAACGCCGCCACCTCGAGCCGGTGCTCGCGGGACTCGGCCTCCTTGGCGCTGTACAGACGCCAGATCACGTAGCCCTCGATGACGCTGGCGACCCCGAGCAGGCCCTGGTTCAGCACCTTGACCACGGACTCGGCGATGGGTACGTCCACGTCCCAAGCATGGGCGGTGGGACTCGCCCCCACCAACTTTCCCGAGGCGCTACGAGGCGGGGTGCGTCTCGCCGTTGGGGGGCGGGCTCGGCGGTGGCGCCGGGCGGTCCCAGCCCCCGCGGTCCACCAGCTCGGCGGCGTGGGTCTCGCCAGCGGCCCGCAGGTAGGCGGCGATGCGCTCGGGCATCTGCGGCTCGGGGGGAGCGGCCGCCTGCGCGGCCCAGGACTCGGTGGCCGGGTCGTAGTCGGCGACGTTCGGAATGGTGTATGTGCGGCCAGCCTTGAGGTCGTCGAGGGTGTCGAACAGCGGGCCGATCACCATCTCGGCCATCGGGTGACGCTCGACCTCGACCAGGCCCAGGGCGTAGTCGACGTTCTCGACGGTCAGGGTGTGCAGCGCCGGGACGGTCGAGGTCGCCAGCGCGACGGAGACCTGGCCCTTCGGATGGAGCGCGGCGGCGGCGCTGATGGTGTCGATCCCGAAGGCGCGCATGAAGCGGCGGAAGAAGCGGGCACGCTGGCCCTGCAGCTTCTGGCCCTCGTGGTGGGAGAGGTTCAGCAGGATCAACCGCTGCGCGGGAGTCACTGCCACGGCCCAGACCTGGTCGCTCATCAGCCCACCGTGAACGTGCCGGTGATGACGCCGTCAGTGACCAGGCGCTGCACCAAGGCGGTCTTGCGCTGGTTGAGGGTGGTCGCATTGCCGATGAACAACACCCCTAGGATCGTGGTCAGGTAGTTGCTCAGCGCCCGCGAGATGCCGTCGGTGAACGCCCCGGCCGCAACGATCCCGAAGTCGAACCCGGTCACGGCGGCGTTGCTGATGCGCACGACGTGGGCAGCGCCGCCGGCGTCCACCTCGAAGAAGGTGATGGTCATGAAGGCCGTGGGTAGCACCACGATGTCAATCTCACCGAGCGGCAGGCTCGGGATGCTCCTCGGAACCGTGAGTGCGATGTCTCCTGCGCCCATTGCGTGGTCCTCTCTGTCAGGCCAGAACGACGCCCTTCCAGGCGCCTCCAATCCGCGCCCACCACTTGCTGTTCGTGGTGTCGATGACGACGTCCCCGTCGGCCGCTGCTCCCGTGGGCGGGCCGGCCATCGTCTGCAGCCTCACGAACCCGGCAGCCGCGGTCGTCACCAGCACGTCGGGTACCGTGGCGCTGGCGGCGTTACCGAAGATGATGTCTCCACCGGCGCCGATCATGGCCAGGCGCTTCGATGCCCCGGACGCGTCGTAGATCGAGAAGTGGTTGTCCCCCGAGGCCCAGGCGTTGCCGACCATGAAGTCCCAGGCCCTGGTGGGCGTTGTCAGGCGCATTCCGATATTGGTGTTTCCGCCGACACCGAACTGCGTACCGCCTCCGGGAAAGTTGAAGTTCGGCCCGACGGCAACACCGCCAGCGTTGATGTCCATGATGCGAACACCGCCACAGACGGCGCCGAACCTGTCGCCCGCCACGTACGCAAAGCCGGTGTTCGGATCACCCGCAAACTGAAGGGATGTTGTCGTCAGAGAGGTGGAGGCGCTGATCGCCAGGGGACCGGTGACGGTGGCAGCGGAACTGCCCACCGTGATTCCGTGGCTAGCGCCGTAGTTGAGAATCAGCCCGTTGCCATCGGACAGCGACACCCGCGCGCCGTTCAGGCCAGCGGCAGACTGAATCTCGATCAGCCCCGATGCGTTGGCGACCGGGATCCTGACCAGGAATTGCTTACCAGCTGCGGTCGGAGCGATCAGCACGCTATCGCCCGCCGCGGTTCCGGCGATCCAGTCGGCGGCCCCCGCGGCCAATCCAAACACAGCCTGCAGCGCTCCCGCCGAGTCGCGCAGCACGTACCCCGTCGCCGCCGTGCCGGTGACCTGCACCTCGATGCCCGACAGGGTCATCCCGTTGAGCACCTTGAACGGCACTGTCGTGGTGAGCCCTGTGGTGTCGATGTTGAAGCGCGGGTTGCCAACGACCCCGTCTATCCAGACGGTCAGCGCGGCCCCGAGATACACCTTCCCCTTGGTCGCGTGGGCGGTGGAGGTGAGCGTCAGGTTCTCGCTCGCCGCCGTGCCGCCGGCAATCGTCTGTCCGCCCGCCTTGCCGGTGATGAGGTCGTTGGCGACGGCGTTGACGGTGCGGGTGAGGCCGCTGCCGAAGGTGAGCGGGACCTGATAGTCCGTGTCCCCCACCGCGATCGACTGGACGCCCGTGGTGGTGGTGTTCTTGACCAGGCCGGTGGCCAGCGCGCCCATGGCCTGGGCGTTGGGCACCGAGGCGTCTGCCTGCTGGACAATGTACTTCGCCGCCTTGTTCGGCACCACCGACGGAACCGCGTAGTCGCTGCCGGCAACGAGCGGGACCTGGTAGTCGGTGCCGGGTATCGCGCGTGCGACGACGCCCGTGGTGGTGGTGAACTTGAGCAGGCCGCCAGTCGCCAGCGCGCCGAGCGCCTGGGCGTTGGGCACCGAGGCGTCTGCCTGCTGGACGATGTAGGTCACCGCCGCCGAGGGTAAAGCCGGCAGGGCAGCCGCAGCCGGGACGCCCATCCCCTCCTTGGCGTACGCCTCGGCTGGCACCGGGCTACCCCTCCACCGAGGAGGACTCCTCGAGCCAGACCTGGACCTTCGTCGCCGCGCCCACGTTCGCCACCGCCGTCAGCTGCACGAACAGATCACCCTTGAGCGGCGCCGCGTAGAGCTGGGCGTGCTTGGCGGCCGCCTCGGCGGTGAGCGAGCACCAGGCCTGCCGGCCGTACGCCGCGGTGGCACCTTGGTCGAGCACCCAGGTCTGGAAGTCTGCAGTGGCACCGGGGATGGCCACTGGCGGACTTGCACTGGTGACGAACCGCAGGCAGAGGCGGTGACCTTCGATGTTGGTCTCTCCCCCGAGGCGATCACCGACCTCGCCCATCATGTGGTAGACCGCGGCGTCGGGTGGGGCAGTCAGGTTCGGGTCGGCGTCGGCGACGATGGCCCCGGCGCTGATGGCCAGCTCCCGAATCTTCTTCATCTTCATGGGTCGAGGGTCCGCTGCCCACTATCCGGCAGCCGGGGGGACCGGCCGTAGTTTCCCGGGGACCGCTAGCTGGCGCGGGCCCTCAAGGAGAGTGCTCGGAGGTAGGTGCGCTGTCCCGCTGTGTCGTTCTGGAGGGTCACCTTGACGAGCTGCGTGCCCGTGGGCCGCACCACCGTCGCCGCCACGGAGACGAGGGCGTAGGCGGTCGCAGTCACAGGGCCGACCTCGAGCAGCGGGGTGCCGTCTGGCACCCCGGCCGAGCCGCCCCAGCGTGCCCGTATGGTGCCCGTCCCCCCGCTCACGCGGGCGAGCGCGGCCAGGCGCGCGAACAGCGTGGCCATCCACGGAACCGCACCGTCGTCGAAGTTCCACACGAGCTCGTGGTTCGGCGACAGCTGCTCGGCAGTGGTGGCGTCGGTCACGACCTCGGGGGGCCAGCTCTCCTCGAGCCAGGAGGGCCCCTGCGACAGCGGCCAGGTGCCGATCGGGACCGTCGACTCGTCCTCGGGGTGGGCGTAGACGCCGCCTACCCGGAAGGCGGAGGGCGGCACGATCTGCCAGCGGTTGCCATCGACGTCGGTCAGCTGGACGTCGTAGAAGTACTCGTGGTCGTCGTCGAGGCCGAGGGTGTCGCCCTGGACCAGCACCACGTCGACGCGGCCGGTCTCCTCGTCGATGATCGTCCCGTGCCGGGAGATCTGGGGCTCCTCATCGTTGGGATACCGGCGCACCCCGAAGGTCACACTCGCCCCGGTCAGGTCGATGGGGGCGTGGTCCCGCCCGGTGACGGTCAGGCGCAGGGTCCCGTCCTCGCCGCGCGGCCAGACGATGGGGAACGCGGTGGGCACGGCGGGGGCGATGGTGCCGGCGGGCACCGTGCCG
>JAAEBD010235754.1_pt1 | contig 5123 bp, 9 predicted proteins | sample 7277991 | NCBI WGS metagenome assembly JAAEBD01 (sample SAMN13877001, study PRJNA601929) | soil metagenome | isolation source: soil | host: Panicum virgatum | place: USA: Fermi National Accelerator Laboratory | collected 2010-11-19 | reverse complement strand
TGGCAAACATGAGCACGGAGATTGCTTTCGTAGTAGTAGCTGTGGTGCTCGCAGCATTCGGGACAGATTGCGCCCGACCCATCAGTGGGACTGCTTAGGCATTCCACTCCGCAACGTTTGCACTGAAAAGCGGCTCTCATTCCAAAGCCTTCTTGATCGCTTGAAATGCTTCGTTAGTAATCCCCTCCGGCGCAGCCTTCGTGGTGAAACATTCAATCTCTTTTAGAATTGGAAAGCGCGGGAGGCTGACGTCTTTCCCTGCGAAACAGTCATCATTGTGAGTTAGTTCGTAAAGGAATACATGGATCTCTCTCAATGGCTTGGACCTCTCTGCCTCTCCAGCGTGTTCGACCAACCATTGAATGACATCTAAACTGGTAGGTCGTACCCATCTATGTTCGACGGCATAGGCCCTGTCCCCTCCAAGGGCTTCAATAAATGCCTCAGCGTCCTGCCTACGGGCAAACCGGATTGCATCCATGTGTTCGTTTGTCATGCCAAGTCCTTCAGTAGTTTTCCCATAGTAAAGAGCGCCATTGGCGTTCATCGGAAACTCAATAACCCACGCGGTCTCATCTTCTTTCTCGCTCATTGTCCTTCCGCCTTTCTGATGGCATCGCGTATCTTCTTGCACTCTTCGGTGTGAGGTTGGCTGGGATAATCCGCCGTCTTCCACTGGGAAGGGCAATGCAGGCTACAAAACGCTTCACTGGCCATCCTGCACGCTTCAACCAGCGGCATTTCATCTTTCTCGTCAGGCATGCTTGTAGGCCCTCCCGTGCCGTTTCTTTGCGGCGTTTGATTTCGGTTTTGGTCGGTAAGCTAAAACCTTGTCTATGATCTCATTTAGTTTCTTTGGTGGCTTCATTTCGCCACCAGCCTTTTGTACGTAAGCCGTTTCTTCGCAACGCCATCAACGAGACTGTTGAGCCGCTGTGTGGTGTGTCGTCGAACGTTCCCTTCGTTCAGGCGAAACGCAAACTCGTTGACGTAGCGCCCGACATGCTCCGCGCTGATGTGGTGAAATGTGCCGTAGATTCCACGCTTGAGCACAGCCCAAACGCTTTCGACGCCGTTTATCGAAACATCGCCGTCGATATCCAAGCGGACATAGTCGCCCGCAGAGTGGTTGACCGTCTTGTGACGAAAGAAGAGGCCATCCATTCCGGCGTAGCTTGCGGCCTCGTCGGTGTGCAGCGTCGAACCTTGCTCCACTCGCGCATGAATGACGCTGCGCAGCGTAGCGCCCTCTGTGTCACAGACAGGCAACAGGATCGTTTTGCCGTGTCGCTGGCGCAGTCCCATGACCGGCGTTTTACCGACGCTACCACGGCCAAGGTGGAGCTTTTTCCGCTCGTGCTTATTGGCTTCCTTGCCGCCGATGTAGGCTTCATCAATTTCGACATGGCCGGAAAGGATCGTCTCATCATCGCCGCACGCTTCACGAAGCCGGTGCATCATGAACCACGCGCTCTTTTGCGTGATACCGATCTGCTTCGCCATCTGGAGCGAAGAGACAGACTTTCGAGCCGTCACCATCAGGTACATGGCGTAAACCCATTTGTGAAGCGGGATGTGCGAACGTTCGAAGATCGTGCCAGTACGTACCGTGAAATCTTCGGGACAGGCATTACAGCGGTAAAAGCCTTCCTTGCGTGTGCTGATGCGCTCGCCCGAATTGCAGACCGGGCAGATGGGACCGTTGGGCCACAGACGCGATTCGAGATAAACCCGCGCCGTCTCTGCGTCGGGAAACATCTTGAAAATCTGAAAGGTGCTAATAGTGGATTTGCTCATGGACCAAATTGTAGATTACTCCCTTGCGGGAGTCAAGTATATAATTCCCAATGATTGAGGCGGCTCGGCAATACGGACTCGTGAAGGGCGGACCGAAAGTTAACGTGAAGCGGTGCGAGGAGCTTTTGAAGCTAGGGCGAAGTAGGGGCTTCACGCCACGCCAGGAGGCGATCCAGGAAATTGTCGCGGCATTGGCACAAGACGATTACGGTCTGGAGCCGGCGGAGGAGTGATGACGCTGGCCGAATGGTCTCAGGCCGTCATTGCCGAGTTGGCTGCTGCGGGCTTCGACGCGGAACTGCATGGAGGGTTCCCGCTGGTGAAGATGCCGCAGTCCATGTCGGAAACGGTCAAGCTTCTTAAGCTGAAGCTCTCCGTATCAACGCAGTGGACGATCTACAAGGAAGGCATGTTGATCACTCCGGCCGGGATCGATCCAACGAAGGAGCCTGCGGGTAACGCCAAATGATCCTGATTTTCCAAAAGTCGGTGGTTGTGATGGCGGCGATTCGTGAGGCGTTGAGGTGAAGAGACCGAAAGAGAAGCTCCGCTGGAGCTTCGATGGTCTCGCCACTCTCGGCGATACAATCGTCGGCAATGTGGCTCTTGGAGCGTCGGGCGACTGGTTCGCTCACGGGATGCTCAGCGGATGGGAAGATACACCGCTTGGGAGTTACCAGACAGTGATGGAGGCGCGCTACGCCGTCGTTCGATGGGTAAAGGAGAACCGCGATACGTAAAGCGAAGTGATCCTGAACCCGTTTCCATGAAATCTGAACATCGGCCTGTTCACTTTTCAAGGTTCCGGCCAAAAGTCGCATAAGTCTTCTTATGTAAACTTACCTAGACCGTCTAAGTATCGCTGTATTTCCTTCTTCCCTTCTGCTTACAATCGTTGCTTTCGCCTTCTGCGCAAATCGGCGTCCATGCGGCGCGCTCGGCAATGCGTGGGCGTCGCTTCCCTTCCCCCACAGATCTTCCTTTAGCGCACTTCCGCCTTATCCACAAACGGGTCTGCGAGAACGGAATCCCCTTCCCAGGGTCCCCCCTCCAGATCCCATTCAAACCAGATCCGGGTCACTCTAACTTACGGCAGGATTTGATTCCCGTTAGTTTCATTGCATACCCTTCATGCCGGCAATGGTCGCGTCTTTGGCCTGACTGCCGCGCGACGATCCGAAGTAATAACCCATCTGTAAAATCCACACGATCTTGAGCGATTCCAAGAGTGGCGGCATGAGCACGCTGGATTCACCCGGGATCGCATGGAAGTTCACGAGGATCAGCAATCCGAAATACCCGAAGGTTGTGGAGTAGGCGAGAATGGCTGGCGTCCTATCCCTGACGGCAATCTCTCGAGCTCGCGCGCTCGCCCGATCCTCCGCGTCAATCTGCGCCAGCTTCTCCACGCTATCAAAGCCGAGCGCCGCCATTTGCAACTGAAACTCTTGCTCCGCTTTCTGGAGCTTCGCCATCGCTTCCGGGTCTTTCACGGCCGCGGTAATCGCCGATTCGATGCCGGCCTGTGTTGGGTCAATCTTGTCGATTCCCAACTTGGACCCGACGGCGTTTGCCGCCATTGTGCCAAGCGGCCCGCCCAGCGCCGCCGCCGCTTGAATGAAGGGGAATAGGGTCTTCAGAAAACTCATGCGAGTCCTTTCGCTGTTTTTAAATTGCGGGTGTCGTTATGTCGCGGTATCGCGGCAGAAACAACAGCACGCGATCCGGATAGCCTTTGTCTCCGCCGCCGTTGTAGCCGAGCAGACTGAGGCGCATGTCCTGACTGGCGCGATCCAAACACCGGGCCAGCTTCCGGCAGCCGAATTCCAGATTGGTGAGCGGATCACATAACTCGGTGAGGTAATCGCCGGCAAAGCCGAGCTCCCGCGCCGTCTGCCCCATGATCTGCATCAAGCCCCACGATGTGGAGCGCATCTGCCTCTCCGTCGCGGAGAGACCCTTGAGTGGCACGATGTAGCGATCGTAAAAGGCAAGCTCGTAGCGTACGGCCCAAGGGCGCCAGGAACTCTCGTTGTGGCAGACGGCCTGGACCAGAGCGGGCTCGATGCCGTGCTGCCCGGCGATGCGAGCGGCAGCCGCGATCAATTCGTCGCGGGTCATTTTCGAGCCGCCGCCGTTTCGAGCGCCGTCAGCCGCGCATCCAGCGCCGCCTTCTCGATCTTGTCGCACTTGTCCTTGTGTTCTTTGAGGTCGTCCTGAACCACCGTCACGCGGTCATTGACGCGGCCGATCGTTTCGCCGATCGCCTTATTCAGAAGCGCGAAGATCGCGGTCATCAGGATCGGGACGACAATCGCGAGAATGCTGATGATGATTTGGAGAGGGTTCATAGTGCCATCCTTGGCGTGAATTCAGAATTAGCTGCCCATCAGCGCAAAGAAACCGGAGAACGCAGCCGGCGCGGCGCCCAGCCCGGTTGGTGTGCTAAACGTGACAAACGTCGCCGGGTCGTTCTGACTGTGGTACTCCGCCAAAATCCAACTGGCGGAGCGGGCCGTGTTGGAGACTCGGATCTCATCCAGGTCTCCCTTGAAGGTGTCGTTGTTGTCCCAACGCTTGCCGATGCGATAACTGAGGGCGTCCGTGGCTGGGGTTCCGGAATACGACAGTGTGGCCGAAGACACGCCGTTGACGTACAAAGTCAGCGTCGAGCCGTCATAGGTGTATGCGGCGTGGGTCCAGACGCCATCCGTCACGCTCACTTCTGGAGTGGTTCTCCTCCACGCCCCGTTGTAGAAGGCTCCCAGAATTTTCAGCCCGGCGCTGTCGTTGTTCCAGAAGTGCAATGTCCAATTGATGTTTCCGCCGTATTGATCGGTGGCCAGCGATGATCCCGGCGACTGATTGCCGTTCGGCTTCAGCCATCCGCTAACCGTGTGGGTCGTGAACGCCGATGCCGACAGGGCCGTTCCGTCCATATACTGCGCGCCGGCTGTAAAGGTTAAGCCGCCACCCAGCTTGCCTGTGGTCGCGCCGCCACCGTGATTGGTCGCGTTCTTGGCGTTGGACGTCGAGTCATTGGTCCCGAGCGTGGTTCCATCAGGGACATGGAGCACCAATTTAAAATTCGAGTCCCATGTACTCGTGCTGCTCGCGTTGGTCGTCAGCGACGCGTCGCCCCAGGCGCAATAGAACACGGTACCGACAGCGCAGGATGCCAGCAAGACGTGGAAGACGATCGCGCCTGTAGTTGCGTTGTAACTTTCCAGCTCGAACGTCAGTGCCGTTGTCAGAGCCGCATCGGAAAAGAACCGGATGTCGTAGCCGTTGGCGTTGGCGACATAGCCACCGTTCGCGATCGTTTT
>JAAEBD010219569.1_pt1 | contig 5131 bp, 3 predicted proteins | sample 7277991 | NCBI WGS metagenome assembly JAAEBD01 (sample SAMN13877001, study PRJNA601929) | soil metagenome | isolation source: soil | host: Panicum virgatum | place: USA: Fermi National Accelerator Laboratory | collected 2010-11-19 | reverse complement strand
GCGTCGCCACGCTCGTAGCGCCGTCACACACCGCGGAGACGCCCACATACGACGGGTTCGGCGGCGAAGCGATCGTCAGCGCCCCTGCAACGGTCGCGAACCCCGACGTGCCGTACTCGACGAGAACCGCCGTCGTGCTGGCCGTGCGAGTAACGCGCACGTAGACGAGAGGCGATGCACCTAGCGTCGCGATCGAGGTGAAGACTGTGAGCCCACCGCCAGTCAGATTGCGGTGGCCCAACACGTAGTCAGCGCCGATCTTCGAGATCCCAACCCACAGCGCTTCTCCTGTCAGTGCCTCGTAGAAGAACAGGCCGGCGATCAGGTTCGTCGCTGTCGACCACGTTGAGACGCCCGCGATCTTGAGCTGCGCAAGGCACCCCTCGCCATTCGCAGGGGCACCGCGAAGGTTCTCCGTGATCGACATGCGCACATGCGCCTGATTCGGGTGATACGCCGACGGAGTCGACGCAGCTGGGAGCTGCAATCGCAGCTGCCCAGCGTCGATCGTCCAGACCGACGGGTTCTCGACGTGAAATCGCTCCTCGCGCAGCTCGTCGAACGGCTCGTAAATCGTGTTACTGAACTCCAAGATCTCCACATCCGGGGGCATCAGGTCGAAGATCGGCGCGAGAACACGCTGAATGATGGGCCGCGCGAGCCCGTTCTCGCGCTGTAGAAGGGACACTACCCGCTGGCGCCGCACGTCGAGTGAGTCGAGCGGATGCGACGAGACGGCGAGGAGCGTCTCCCATCGCTCGATCATGTCTTCGTAGGCGCGGTCAGGCAGGATGTTTCTCGACTCCTCCGCATTCGCCGCCGGAATGCCAAGCATCTCGCCGGCGAGCCGCCCCGCGCGAGCCACGGACGGTCCACTCCATGGTGCTCCGGGCGGTGACAGCGCTCGAAACCGCGCCACGCCATCCATTTCATGGATGACGATCCGCCGCCACTGCGCCTCGATCTCCTCGAATGCTAGCTCGTAATCGTACACCGCGAGCTGTTCGATCGTGCCAGCGAGAAAGCGGCCCCATGTGCCAGCGGTTCGGCGCGCCCCGATGCTGAGGTGTCCCGTTGTTCCACCGCCGATGTCTGCCGCGGTCGCGACTACCTCGCCGATCATCTGATCCGCGACGTAGTAGCGAATCACAGCACGCGTCGACGACTCCCAGCGGCGCGTGCATGTGAGCAGGAAGGTTCGCCCGTCGCCCGGACTGCTAAAGGTCGCTGCGGTCTGCGTCGAGATAGTCCCGTCCTGCAATTGCCAGAACCACCGCACGTCAACGTCACCGGCGATCGCGCCGGCCTGTAGCTCGATACCGTACGCGTAGTGCTCGGCCGCAGACCCGTCGACGCCACGACAGACGAGCGTCATCACGCCCGCTGACGCGCTCATATTGAGCGCCACCAGCGTCTGCACCGTACAGTCACGGGTGAGCAGCGAGTTACCCTCCGCGTTGTCAGCGGCGACGAATCCGTGAGAGTTGGCTGGCGTGAACGCGCGCCCGCGGCCCGTCCAGCCTCGCACCGACACCGGCGCGTTGATACCAGGCTCGACGCCGAGGTCAGCGACGTTGCCGACAAGATCGGACGGCGGGATATCCTGTGGCTCGCCGAATTGCCAAAACGCGATTGCCTGCATGCTCACACCCTCGGATGGGTCCAGAAGTGATCGAGGATCGATTCGGTCCAGCTCGATACAGGGTTCGGTCCGGTAGTCATCGCGACTACGTGGTCTTCGCCGACGAGGGTCCACACCTCGACGCTGCCGTTGGTGGGCGCGCCGCTATACGCTCGCCGCGTCGTCTCGGAACCGCCGATCGTCTGACAAAAATCGCGAGAGTCGTACGGCAGCGAGAGCGCCCCGCTCACGCCGTTGAGCGCAGCCCAGTCAGCTGCGCTCGTCATCGCGCCGGGGTACGGACCGACGGGTACATCACCAGTCACAACACTCCCCGTAGCGTCGCCGTTGTAGGCGACCGTCACATCGAGAGTGCCATTCACTTGCACCCAGTGCACAGGGCTGACGGGTGTGCATGCCTCTCCGCCGTTGTTCAGATGCGTGTCGCCGCTCAGCGGCCCCATCCCGTTGAGTGCGCAGCCCCACGTGACACGCTTGAGGCCGCTGGCCTTGTTCGAACAGCGCGCCGCCATGTGCGCGAGGAAGCCGCCGTTCGAGTAACCCAGTAGCCCGATGCGAGAAAGGTCGACAGGCCAGGCGGCGATGACCTCTTCGATCAACGCGAGCACATAGCCGATGTCGTCCACCGTCGAGCCGTGAAAATTGCAACAAGCATCCGTTGCGTTCCAGAAGCTCGAGCTAGTCACGTCGAGCGTGGCATCAGGCGACAACACGAGAACGCCATCGCGGAAGTTGTGCGCGGTCTGGCACCCAAGCGTGTTGCGACCGCTCGCGCCAGTGGAGCCGCGCGAGTGAAGTGTGACGAGCAGCGGATAGCGCCGGTTTCCGTCGAACGCCTCTGGCACGACGAGCGTGACCGGACGCGCGCCGCCGAAGACTGTCTGGCGTCCGGAGACGCCTTGCTTACGAGAGCAGCACGCCATGCGCTTCCTCCTAGTAGGGCAGCACGTAATTCAGACGAGTAAGGAGCGTCTTGCCGAGCGATGCGATCTTCTCCGCGCGCTCGCCCGTCCACACATCGAAGCCGAGTTGACGCGTTACCGGCGGCGCTTGCCCCGTGACGCCGTATCCCTTTTCGTTGTCGCTGGCGAAGAACCACGTTCCCGTGAGGTGCTCTTTGTCCGTGTAGACCTCGGTCACGCTCGTCTTGCGGTTGTAGATGAACAGGTACGGATGAACGACCTGCGCGCCGCCATGGCGATAGTCGAACGCCCCCGTAGCCTCCAAGTTGTTGGCGAACAGGCCGAGTAGGCCGCCGGTCTTCATCCGCAGGTGAAGCGATGCGCCTGCGAGACAGAAGAGCGGGCGATTGCCGCCAACGCTCGTTACCGCGGCCCAGACCAGCGCTGCGACAGACTGCCGACCGACATCCCACCATGCGCCGTTCGCGTTCACGGGAACTCGCCACCCCTGCGATGAGGTCTCTGTGGTGCCAAGAGCTGTCGCCGTCCAGCTCGTAACCGCGTTGCCGTAGGTGCCAGCACCGACGGCCGCCATCGTCTTTCCAGGATCGTTGGCGATGTCAGTGAGCGGCGACGTCGTCGTCCCCGTCGCACGAAACATGTAGTCGGGGTGCGGGATGTCCCCGAGCGGCGCGATGCACCCCCAGGTTCCAGGATGCAGCGGAAAGATGATACCGCCTCCATCTGTGTTGATGGAGGTGTCGCAATCAGGAACCTCCGTGTAGATGGTTGCGCCGTCCGAGACGGCGCGCGTACGCGGTACGCCAAGCTCAAGCCCGATGTGTCCCGGAACAGCGTCTTCGAGATAGGGGGCGCGGAACACGCTCACCAGCGCTTTCGGATGAGGATGCCTCGCGACACCAGAAGCGAAATCTCCGCATCGTTAGGGAACGCAGGGTCGACAGCCTCGACGTCAGCGGCCGGCGCGATTACTAGCGGGTTGTACGCACCGGTAACAGACTTCGCCGCGTCGCCGACGTCGAGCACACGGAGATTGCCCTCCCACTCGCCGTAGCGATGAGCGTCGGGGTTCGCGGTGCCCAGTGAGTCAAACAGCGCTTGCACAGCGGCTCGACATGGTTCCGTCAGCGGCCCACCTGCGTAGACAAGATCGCCGTTCGTCGGCGCTACAGGAGGGGCGCTCTCCAGGATGAGCTGCGTATTCGTGACCGGAAGAGACTCAACGGCGATCGACGCCCACGTCCCGCCCGCCGTCTTGATCACCACGCGCCCGCCGGCTTGGAGCGTCAGCGGGCGAGGCGCCTGGAGCGTAAGGCGCCGGTCGCCAGCGCTCCACGACGCCACAAGCGGCGGGGTTTGATCCACCCAATCGAACTGATACGTAGCGGAGAGCGGCTGCACCGTGACCTCGACGTCGGCCACCTGGGGCACGACATCGAGAACGCGGAAATCGACGACAGAGACCGGCCGCTTTGCGTCGATGTACGCTTGCAGCTCGTCCGTTTCGCTCGCGTTGAGAATGCGAGCGGTACCGCGTCCCGCATGGAGCGCCACCAGATCCACAGAGCCGACCCCAGCTCGCACCGGATACGTGAACGCGGCTGCGATGCCAGTCACCTCGAGAGCCCACGTCGAGTAATCGTTGCGCGCTCCACCGAGCGGGGGCAGCTGGAAGCGATTGAGGATGCGCAGCCGGTACGGCCCGTTCTGCTCCGCGTCGTCGCCGTCCTCGTCCAGCGCTAGCTGCAGCTCGGCGGTTGGAGCGATGCCGGTCAGCGGCGACACGAACGTGAGCACCTCGCCCGCTGAAAGACGGGTCTGGCTACCCTTGTCGACGCCAACAACGTCAACGTCGATGAACCCGGCAGCTGGGATCGAGCCGTTCTCGTTCACCTGGAAGCGGAGATTGGAGACGTGAGCGAGCAGTTCCCCGATCGCAAACGTGCTTCCGGTGGTTCCAGTCAATCGCAGCGCGTTGGCCTTGCGCGCTGGCGTCGCTTCCTTGCGCAGAATCGCCAGAATCGCCCCCCATCGATCGAGGAGCGCATCTCGCGACTTGTCGGGAAGGATCTCGTCGAACGCGGTAAACGTGTGCGCGTGGTTGTCCGCGACCATCGCCGCGATGACGCGCGTAAGCCGATACAGGTAGGAGCCTTGGCTTGTATCGTCCTCGGGATACAGCGCCTCAGCAAGCGCAAGCCCCAGCTCATGAGACTCGTCGAGGGTAGGAATGGCGAATGGCATAGCTCACACCCTCCCGAACTTGAGGCTCACTCGTGAGAACTGCCCCGTTCGAACGTTGCGGTAGTGCGTGGTGACCTCGATCCGGCCGCGGCCCACGTCGGTTGCCGAGACGGAAATGCTCGTGATAGCTCCTCGGCTCACGAGCACCGAGAGGCAGCGACGGACCTCATCCTGAATCAGTTGCTCGGGGTTCGCCGCGAACGCGTTCGGCAGATGCAGGCGCGACCCTGACGCGGAATCCAGCGGATCCTCCCCGAAGTGGATCAGAAGAGCATGAAGCACCGTCGTCTCTGAGCCCTGCGTCCGAACGAATCCGCCATTG
>JAAEBD010070756.1_pt1 | contig 5271 bp, 8 predicted proteins | sample 7277991 | NCBI WGS metagenome assembly JAAEBD01 (sample SAMN13877001, study PRJNA601929) | soil metagenome | isolation source: soil | host: Panicum virgatum | place: USA: Fermi National Accelerator Laboratory | collected 2010-11-19 | reverse complement strand
GTCCGCCTGGCTGATGTCCCGCTGAAGCAGGTCGACCAGCGTGCGCCTCAGCCGCCTCACACCGCACCTCGCGGTGGCGGGATGAACCGGACGAGCACAGCCCGCACCTGCTCGGAGGTGAGCGTGGTCATGGTCGCCCAGAAGTAGACGAACTCGACCGCGGCCTGGTGGTCGGCGTCGTCGCCGCAGTACCGCTTGATGCCCTTGATGACCTACCCGCTGGACGGCATGGTCGTCGTCGTAGCCGTCGTCCAGCCGCAGGATGGGACGCTGGGACGGGACGCTCTCGGGTCCGTGGCCCCCGCCGCTCATCGGGCTGTCTCCCTGAGTGTCTGGTCGGCGAGCCACGCCCGAACGACCCGCACGTCCTCATCGCTGGCGCCGTCACGGCGCAGTTCGAGCAGCGCGATCAGCCGGTCGTCCAGACTGCGGGCGCCCGCGGCTACTGCCTCGTAGATCGCCTGCTGCGTCGGGGTGAAGCCGACCCGCACCGCGTCGCCGGTGATGGCTTCGCGGACGACGTCGATGTCGCGCTGCCTGATCCCGTCGATGCCCCGGGCGACGCCGTAGATGATCCCGACCTGCGCTTCCGGGTCGTCCGTCCTGGCCTGCAATGCGGCGAGGAGCCTCGCCTGACGCGCGTTCACGGGAGGGGCCTGTTCGCTGACTCGTCGAGTAGGCGTTCGAGGATCTCGGCGAGGTCGTGCACCGCACCGGCGATCGCGTGGCGGCTCGGGTTGTCGTCCATCGCGGTCTGGATCCCACGTAGCCGCTGCCGGACGTCTGGGCTGGTGCTGCTTGGTTCGTGCGGTTCAATAGTCACGGGTCGCCTCCTCGTAGGCGATCAAGGGCCTCGGCCAGCGCGTCAGACCGCTGCCGGGGCCCGTCTGTGTAGTTGCCAGGTCACCGTACGGCGCTTGGCCAGATCCACTCAAGCTTTCTGGCCAACCTTGACCGTTCGTACCTGGCCAGCCCGGCGCACAACCTACGGTCACGCCGTGGATCTCGACCACGCAGCAGACGAGCACCGGGACGCCCTGGCGCGTGTCGACGAGATCAAGAAGGCGAACGCTGAGCGCCTGGCGGAGGCACGCAAGCGCGTGGAGAAGACCCGCGCCGTGCTGGGCGCCGCCATCGTGGAGGAGTACCTCAGGAATGGTCGGGTTGGTGATCTGGCCCTGCGTGCGGGCTACTCACGCGAGACGGTGCGGGTGATTCTGCGTAACGCGGGAATCGACCCGGACTGACCGTTCGGCTCAACCGACGCTAGCCGAACGTATGGTCACGAAACTGGATTGATCCAATTGCTGCGTGTAGTCGGGGGTAGGGGGTAAGAAAGAGTAATCCCGTCACCCCATTGATCCCGGACGTGGCCCAGACCCTGCCGGCCCCCGACCAATGGCGTCACCCCGATGACGGGTCACAGCTTCAGTTTGTCCCCGTGTGCCGGTGGCCGTGCGCGGGTCACCAGGCAACTCCAACCCCAGAACACCGGTCGGGAGGCCATCTCATGCTGTCTGACGTTGTGTGGACCGCGCCATGAGCGCGACCCGCTGGCTCAAGCTCGCCGCGATCGCGGCGCTGGTCTACGTCCTGTACGACTTCATACCGTCGCCGCTGCCGGACATGTCCGGCGACGTCCACCAGATCGTGGTGGCGGCACTGATCGTCGCCCTGCTGCTGTCGGGGTTCTCGTCCATAGCCGACCGCCGGGCCGAGCGGGACCGGGAGCGGCGATTAGCCGACGCACCGACCGTGATACTCCAGCCCCTACGCATACCCGTGCAGCCGGTGGTCGGCCGCGTGGAGATCGTCGATCGGCGCGACTCCAAACTGGACGGCTACGACCGCGGCTGGGTCGACGGTCTGGCGGCCCGTCCGGTGCGCGATGGCGGGCGACGGGTGCTGCCATTCCGGGAATGATCTCCCCTATATGTCCCCTAAGATCACTCAGCCCCGGTCCGTAGACCGGGGCTGATCTGCATCGGGGGAGATCATTTCTTGGGGTGACTGAGGGGACTCGAACCCGAAAACAGGCCCTGGTCAGAGGTCTGACAATGCCGCTGACCTGCTCATACGTTGCCGTCGGTTGCCGATCGTTGCCGCTGATTGCCTTCCGATTCCCCTACCTGGCCCCTAAGATCATCGGCCAGTTCGTCGGCGATCTCGGCCTCGAGGTCCTCGATACGGACATCGCGTAGCGCCTCGTCAACGGCGGCCAGGATCCCGTCGTCGACCTCTTCGCGGATGTGGCCATATAGGGCATCCGTGACCGCGATCGACGAGTGGCCGAGCCGGCGCGAGATGGCCGACAACGGCCGGTTCGCGGCGATGAGCATGGCCGCGTGGGTGTGGCGCAGGTCGTGCACGCGCAGCCCTTCCAGCCCTGCGGCCTTGCACGCCGTCAGCCAGATCCGGCGGAAGTTGCGGGTGCGCACCATCAGCCCCTTCGCGGTGGTGAACACGACCTCGTCATCACCCTTGGTCGCCACCAGCGACGTGAGCACCAGCGCGACCGACCTGGGGAAGCTCACCGCCCGCCGGGACCGGGCGCTCTTCGGCGACATGAATATCAACTCACCGGTGCTCGGCATCTCCTGCAGCTGCTCCACGACCACGAGCCTGGGCTTGGTTGCTAGCAGGTCCACCCGGCCGACCTTGAGCCCGATCGCCTCCGCCCAGCGCAGCCCGGTCGCGACGAGCAGCAGCACCAGCGGTTGCCAGTGCTTGGGGGTGGCGGTGATCAGCCGGCCGATCTCCGGGTCGGTGAGGAAGCGCATCTCGTGGTGCTCACGCTTGGGCAGGTTCGTCCCGACGCAGGGGTTGACCCGGATCCGGCGGCCCACGACAGCGGCGTGCATGATCGTGAACAGCAGGCCGTGGCAGTTGTGGATCGTCTTGGGCGACAGCGCCCGCCGCTGGCCGCGCCGACTCGGCCACTCCCCCACGCCGGCCGCGAGGTCATCGCACCAGTCCTGCACCGCGCCCGCGTCGATCTCGTCCAACGCGAAGTCACCGAGCAGGGGCCGGATGTGGTTGCGGACCCGTCCGGACTCGGAGTGCGCCGAGGTCGGCTTCAGTGACCGCTCATAGGAGGGCCACCACTCGTCCAGCCATGCGTTCAGCGTGATCTGCCCACCTCGGGGCAGCAGCGCGTCGCCGCGCAGCAGGTCGGCTTTTAGCAGGATCATGGCGGTTCTGGCCGCCGTCTTGGTCTGGTAGCCGGCGGCCAGGTCCACCTTGCGCCCGGCGACCTTGTCCCGGATCCGCCAGGTGTCGCCGTTGCGCTCGACCCACATCAGCCGGCGGCTTCGTCGACACCGAGGGCGAAGCGCAGGTCTTCGATCCGGCGGCGTTCCTCTTCCTCGCGCCGACGCATCAGGCGCTGGATCATCTCGGCTTTTTGCTCGTCGGTGCGGGGCGCGGCCAGGATCAGGTCAACCTCCGGGTCGCGACCGCGAGGGATGTCCCCGGCCGCCCGCAGCGCGGTCTCGCGGTCCTCACCGAGTGCGTCGGCGATCAGGTAGACCGACTGAATGGTGATGGCGCCGGGTCCGTCGGCGATCCACTTGAAGATCGAGGATTTGGCGATGCCCGATTCGCGTGATAGTCGGGCTACCGACCAACCTGGACGACGAGTCATGCGGCGAAGATAGGCACTCCACGGGTGCCCGCCGTCGATCACGTAGACGACCCTATGGCCGAGTCTGAGCACCCGGAAGCACTCGGAGCGTCGCGTTCGTCGGACGGTACGCCGCATTGTGTTGCGGTGCTTTGTGCGGGTCAAGCGCGCTGCGCCGCCCCCCGTCGGTGAGGTTCGCTGTCCCATAAAGAGGACGGTAGGCCATAGATCGCAGTCCGTCTACAGCCCGCACGGTCCCCGCGAGACGTTTTCGACACTCCGGCGAGGTTGAGGGTTGCGTCCTCTCATCCGGTCGGTCTACGGTGGCCGGTGTGGGAGCAACCGATCAAAAGGTCGATCCGACCGTACGAGCGGACGGATCGACGCGTCTCAGGACGCGGATCTACGACATGCTGGCGGCCGAAAAGGGCTACCTCACGGTCGAGTCCCAGGTGCACTGGCACGGCCTCACGCGGTCCAACTGGTTCCGCATCCGCGCCGGTGGGGGCGCGACGCTCGGCACCGCAATGCGGGTCGCCTCCGACGTCGGCGTTCCGGTCGAGTCCATCTGGGAGTGGACGCCATGACCGACTGGCTGACCATCGAAGAGTTTGCCGCCCTGCGCAAGATCGGCAAGTCGACCGTGCAGAAGAAGGTCGCGGCCCGCATCTGGCCGCACCACAACATCGGCGGCGGCGTCCGCTTCTCCCCCGAAGACGTCGCGGCGATCGACGCCGCGACCGCAGTGCCAGCGGCCAACGGTGTCCGCGCGGCCGTGGTTCCCATCCGTACGCGCACGAGGAGATCCGCGTGAGCCAGCCAGCCCCGCCCGGGCCAAGCCCGAACCCGCCGCCGCCCGGCCCACGGTTCACGGGACCGGATCCGATGCCGCTTCCACCTCCGCCACCGGGGCCGAAGCTGTCGGACCCGATCAGCCAGCCCGACCCGCCGACCTACCCAGGCCCTCGGCCGCCAAGCAAGACCACCCAACCCGCACCGACGGTCTTCCCCGGCGCCGGTGCGGTGCGCTCCCCCCTGCGGTGAGCGCCGGGCCCGGCCGTCCGCTCGGGGTGGGCGGCCGGGCTCACACAACTGAACGTCCAGAAAAACGACCAGCGCCCGGCTGAGTGGTTCGTCGCCAAGCCGAGCGCCAGACGAAGGGATTGTTTCATGACCGACATCCGGAACACCACCGAGGACATGCGTAATCCGGCCAACGCCGCGCTGTTCCTGCTGGAGCAACTGGCGAGCGCCGACCCGGGCGACCCGACCAACGCCATCATGGCGATGGAAGCCCAGGGCCAACGGGAACTCGTGCAGTCCGACCGGCTGCCGACTCAGGTGCATTCCGACGGCGGCGACGAGGCGTTCATCGCGCTGGGCTTCACGTTCGGGGAACCTGACCCACGCGACCCGCTTTTCCGGCCCGCGACCCTGCCGCCGGGCTGGACGCGCGAGCCCACCGACCATTCGATGTGGTCGCGGATCGTCGACGAGTTGGGCCGCGAGCGGGTCGGCATCTTCTACAAGGCCGCGTTCTACGACCGCAAGGCCGACATGTCGCTCACCACGCCGCACGGCTACGTCTGGCATGAACTGCGCAATGACCGGCCGTTGGTGCTCGACGAGGAGAGCCTCACCGCCGAGGT
>JAAEBD010075602.1_pt1 | contig 5341 bp, 6 predicted proteins | sample 7277991 | NCBI WGS metagenome assembly JAAEBD01 (sample SAMN13877001, study PRJNA601929) | soil metagenome | isolation source: soil | host: Panicum virgatum | place: USA: Fermi National Accelerator Laboratory | collected 2010-11-19 | reverse complement strand
TGCACAATCTGCATTTTTATCTGAACCTGATAAGCCGGGCGCGCACAGAAGTTGAACGCGGGACATTCGATCAGTTCCGCAGGGCGTTCGTAGCAGAATACAAGACGCGAGACGCAGCGACCGTCGAATGACCAAGTCTATTCTTCGCCAGCGGCGCGTAACGCAGTGCGCAAATCGGCAACGAAAAGCTTGTATTCGCGTTCACGCGATTCCTCGTCGGGTTGGCGAAGAAGCGATGATGGATGAACAGTCGCGAGCACCCTTGATGCGAGCTTGGAGGACAACACCTTGCCACGCTCCCGGGTGACTCGGAATCCCGGGCCGAAAATAGCTTGCGCCGCTGTCGCACCCATTGCCACGACGAGTTTGGGCCTAACGATCCGCTGTTCCGCTTCCAGCCACGGACGGCATGCTGCGATTTCGCGCGATTTAGGCTTCTGATGAATCCGGCGTTTCCCGCGGGGCTCCCATTTGAAGTGTTTCACCGCGTTCGTGACGTAAACCTGCGACCGATCAATTCCAGCTTCCTCGAGCGCGCGATCCATAATTTTGCCAGCCGGACCAACGAACGGTTTGCCCGCGACATCTTCGTAATCGCCCGGCTGTTCGCCAACCAGCATCATCGCTGCGTGCTTCGGCCCTTCGCCAAAAACAGTTTGGGTCGCTCGCTTGTACAAATGACATGCAGTGCAGTGAGCTGCTGCTTCGCGCACGGTGGCCAGACTTGATGTATCCGGCGGCTGCGCGAGTCGCGCGTATTCCTCTTCGTCCGTTCGCATCTTTAACTAAAGAATCGAAAATCATCTACATTGCAGCTGCCGCGCCGGAGGCCACGGAACATATGGAGCTTGCAACCGAACGACTCATCCTGCGCCGCTTCCGCGAAGAAGATGTCGATGTAATGGCACAGTTATTCGCCAATCCGGATTTCATGCGCTTCTCGTTAGGCGTTTTCACCGAACGTAAACAGACTGTCGCTTTCATCGAGAAAGTGATGGGTTGGGATCGCGCCGGCATTCCATCGCAGTTTGCCGTGGTCCCGCGCGGCGAGGACGCGATTGTCGGTTACTGCGGTTTTTTTCATCACGCTGAAGTGCCGGGGGAGGTCGAGATCGGGTACCGACTGCATCCTGATTACTGGAATCGCGGCCTCATCACCGAAGCCGCGCGCGCTGTGCGCGATCACGCCTTTGCGGATTTAAAACTGCCACGCGTGATTTCGTTGATTCATCCGGAAAACAGCCCGTCACGTCGCGTGGCGGAAAAAAATGGAATGACGGTGGAAAAGGAAATTATTTTTTGCGGTTTTCCAACGCAGGTTTATGCGATAACTCGCGACGAGTGGCTGGCGAACCGTGACGCTTCATGAACTCGCGCGCCAGCGCCCGATACGCCTGCGCGGCAGGTCCGCTCGAAGCGTATTCCAAAATCGATTTCCCATAGCTCGGCGCCTCGCTCAACCGAACGCTCCTCGGGATCACAGTCTCATAAACGCGTTGACCGAAATGTTTTCGCACGTCGGCAACTACCTGTTGGCTAAGGTTGGTCCGCGCATCGAACATCGTCATAACGATCCCGCCTAGCACAAGACGCTCGTTCGCACCTGAATCCAGTACTTGCTCGATGAGCCGCACAATCTTCACCAATCCTTCAAGCGCGAAATATTCGCATTGGATCGGAGTCAGCAGCTCGTCCGCGGCGGCGAGCGCGTTGCTCATCAAAATTCCAAGCGACGGTGGACAATCCAGGAAAACGAAATCGAATGTCTGATCCGTGTGCAACGGTTTGAGCGTTTCCGCCAGGCGCGTGAGATGATTTGGCATCCGCGCGATCTCCACCTCCGCGCCGGCCATATCGAGATCGGCGGGTACGATGAACAGGCCTTCCCGCCGGGTTGGCAAAATTTTGTCAGTGATTGAAGCCTCGCCAAGCAGCGGCTCATAAAGACTGATGTCCTCCACTTCCTGCAGACCAAACGAGCTGGTGGCATTTGCTTGGGGATCGAGATCGACCAGCAAAATCCGCTTGCCCGATTCCGCCAGAGCGGCGCCGAGATTCACGGCCGTGGTCGTTTTGCCGACCCCGCCTTTTTGATTAGCGATCGCTACAATTTTCACTCAGCAAACGGGGCGCAGCCGTCTCGGCTGTGGGGCCGACGGGCATCCTGCCTGTCGAATGAGCGGGCCAGACGCCCGCTTTCCCCACAGACAAGATGTCTGTGCTCCGATCGTCAGATGATGTTGCTACTCGCAGGAAACGGAAACTAAATTTTTTCGAATTTCAGATTTGGAATTTCGGCAATAGCGTTCGAGTCTCCCAGCCTGTGAAGGCTTCTCCAACAACGATCGATCCGGCATCGCGTTCGAAAATGTCCGAAACCGAAGAGTTACTCGTGTTGCGAAGTCAGGACACGCGCGGCGTGGTCACATTGGCTCTGAACCGCCCGCAAGCTTTCAACGCTTTATCTGAAGCGATGCTGGCGGAGTTGCAGCGAGAGCTCGGCGGGAGCGCGTCCGACGAGTCCGTGCGTGTAGTTGTCATAGCGGCTGAAGGCAAAGCTTTCTGCGCCGGACACGACCTCAAAGAAATGCGGGCCGATCCATCACTGGAGTATTACGAGCGTCTTTTTGCGCAATGCTCCGAGATGATGCTTGCTATCCAGCGATTGCCGGTGCCTGTGATTGCGCGGGTCCAGGGCATCGCGACGGCCGCAGGTTGTCAGTTGGTCGCGATGTGTGATCTCGCCGTGGCCTCGAGCACTGCGAGGTTCGCAGTGAGCGGGGTAAACGTCGGCCTCTTTTGTTCCACACCCGGCGTGGCACTTTCACGAAATGTTTTGCGCAAGCAGGCGTTCGAAATGCTCGTCACTGGAGAATTTATTAGCGCCGAGCAAGCAAAAGCACGTGGCTTGATTAACCGCGTCGCCGAACCCGACCAACTCGACGCCGAGCTTGAGAAGCTCGTCGCTACCATTCTGGCCAAACCGCGCGTCGCCGTCGAAATGGGAAAAGAATTCTTCTATCGGCAAGCCGAACTTGGCATCGCAGCGGCCTACGAAGCAGCGAGTCAAGTCATGGCGTGCAACATGATGGACGAAGCGGCGCTTGAAGGCGTGCAAGCCTTCATCGAAAAACGCCCGCCGCGCTGGGATCATAAGGAATGATTCGGCAACACGGCGAATCGACGACGCAGCGAGGGAGCGAATTGTTTTTGCGCGCAACGTGCGCTTTGGCGTGCAGCGGTCCGCCAAAGGACGGATTCGCCGTGGCGAACTCAACGCCGCTTTTCGTCGGCCAGAGCCAAGAAGTGGAAAACAAAAGAAAAGTCCGCGATCGCGAAGACGCGCTCGCCAGCACGCGAGACGCGTGCGCTCCCCAGAACCTCCGATGCAACGCCTGGTAACCTTCACTCTTAAAGAACTTGCGGCGATGTCCGACGGCGAATTAGTCGGCGACCCGCTGCTGCAAATCACAGGCGCCGCATCGCTCGGCGAAGCGACGCAGGGAGAAATCAGTTTCTTTGCGAATCGAAAATACTTCGGACTGCTGCGCAAGACCCGGGCATCGGTGGTCTTCGTGCCGCCGGATTTCGCCGAGCCGATCAATGCCGCGCAGATTCGCGTTTCAAATCCGACAAAGGCATTTGAGCAGGTCGTGCTCAAATTCGCACCGAAGCCGATCACCTTCACGCCCGGTGTTCATCCCAGTGCCGTCGTCGATCCGAGCGCTCAGCTCGGCGAGCGCGTTTCGATTCAGCCGCTGGCGGTCATCGAAGCCGGAGCAAAAATCGGCGACGACACCATCATTGGCGCTGGCAGCTACGTCGGGCACGAGACGGTCGTCGGGTCCGCGTGTCACATTTATCCGCACGTGACAATTCGCGAGCGAAGCCAGATTGGCGCGCGCGTGATTATCCATAGCGGCGCGGTGATCGGGGCAGACGGTTTCGGTTTTGAGATGGTCGATGGCCGGCACCAGAAAATTCAGCAACTCGGCATCGTCCAGATCGACGATGACGTCGAGATCGGCGCAAACACAACTGTCGATCGCGCGCGGTTTGGCCGGACGTGGATCCAGCAAGGCGTCAAGATCGATAATCTCGTGCAGATCGCGCACAACGTGGTGATCGGCACGAATACTGTCATGGCAGCGCAGAGTGGAATTGCCGGCAGCGTTCAGATCGGTCAGCGTGTTCTAATTGGCGGTCAGGTTGGTGTCATTGGGCATATCGAGATTGGTGATAACACCGCTATCGGTGCGCAAAGCGGTATCTCCAAGAATATTAGCGGCGGGGCGTGGTGGGCGTCGCCCGCCGTGCCACTTGCAGAAGCAAAGCAACAGATTGCGTGGGTTCGCCGGCTGGGGAAACTCGTGGCGCGAGTAAAAGAGATTGAGAAGAAACTCGGATTGTAGCGCAGTTTACAAAAACCGTTGCCGGTCTCGCGGCACAAAGCCCGTCATCCTGAGCGAGGCGAAACAGAGTCGAAGGATCCCGTGGAACTGCTCCTACGGTTAAGCCGCGGGATTCCTCGACTTCGCTCGGAATGACCATATTCCGCTCGACCCTCGGCCGCGACTCATGAGAAGTCCCCGCAATCCCTCGGGGGAAATCCATTCCGCGCCGCACGCCTGCACGGTTTCGGCTTCCATCAAATCGGAAGTGGCAACCATAAGCTCAAAGCGTTTGGCGTACTTGCTAGCTAACCGCTCAATGATGGCATCGGCTGATTGCCCACTGCGCGAATAGAAAATCTGCACGTCCGCTGGGTCAGAAGTCGCCTCCACGTTTTTGCCTTTGCCATCGAAAACGACGACGACGCGCACGCCGGTCCAATCCTGATAATCGCGTAACTGCTTGAGCAACGCTTCGCGCGCCAACGACGATCGTCGCGCGTGATGCTTCCGCAGCTCCGGCCAGGCAAAAATCACGCTGTGCCCATCAACGATGAGATAACGCCCGCGCGGCTGCATCGGGACAATCTATGCGTGTTTCGAGTCGAAGGAATCCATGCATTCGAACGCCGGGTGTCATTAACACCCGGCTTCAGCGAGGTGGCATATGCATCGGTAACGCAGGAACCGTTTTGGCGGTTTCTCTGGCGCGCGAAACCGCTGAAGTGCGGTTATGAAAGCATAGGGCTTGAAGCACCTCGCTGAAGCGAGGGGTAAGGAGAATGGTTACTCCGCTGCTGCGGATTCTTTCTGTGCCGGCTGCTTGGCTGCCGGCCGCGCTGCGGCAGCTCGTAGCGCTGCGTTTTTGCGTCGCAAATATGCTAGTCGTCGCTTACGTTTGATTCGTACCTGGTGCTGCTGTCCCATGGAATCTCTATGGATTGAAAATC
>JAAEBD010231451.1_pt1 | contig 5422 bp, 4 predicted proteins | sample 7277991 | NCBI WGS metagenome assembly JAAEBD01 (sample SAMN13877001, study PRJNA601929) | soil metagenome | isolation source: soil | host: Panicum virgatum | place: USA: Fermi National Accelerator Laboratory | collected 2010-11-19 | reverse complement strand
GTGGGGGCGCTGGTTTTCGCTAACTGCGATGGCCGATTACTTAAGCTCGAACCAGAAGGACGATTGCTAGCTTGGCCGAACCGGTTCGCGAGGTTACGATCTCCGTAAGGAGCGTTTCCGCGGTGGCTGGGATCGTGTTGCCATTTCCCTGTCCCTTCGGTTGGACGCTGCGAAAACTTATTGCCTTGGCTCCCGTTCCAGTTGTTAGCCTTCTTGCTCCAGTTGTTAACCTTGTTGTTCCAGTTCTGATTGTAACGATTGTTGTAGTAGTTGTCGTAGTTGACCTCGGCAGAGCGGTCGCGCCAATTGTAGTAACCCCAGTAACTAGCGGCCGCACCGTAGGCCGCGGCGAGATAATAGCCCGCATAAGAGTAATCATCATCAGAAGAGCCTGAGGAGCTGGAATAACCTGAATACCCCGAATAGCCCGAGGAGTCCGAATAGTCTGAATAGCCCGAGGATCCGGAGTCACGGTAAACGACCTCGGTCTTGTATGTCGGAACGTAAACTACTTCGCGCTGTGCCGGCTCAATCGTGATCGCCCGTGTCCCATCGTCCAGTGTTTCGGTGCTCACCATTTGCTTGTCGTTGGTCTTGAGCGCGCCGTTCGCCTGTGCCTTTGCCCGCAACCTCTGCACGGCATCCATGACATCGGACTCCTGCGCGAGGAAGGCATTCCCGAGATCGGTCGTCCACTGAATCTTGTTCGCGAACTTTTGGACCACGCCAGGGAAGGCCGCCAACGCCTGCACACTTGGGTCCCAGTTCTGTTGCGCCACTGCATCGGCCAGCGCTTTGCCCGTTAACTTTTTATTCTCATCCAGCCATTGCTTGAGCTGAACTATTTCGAGAGGATAAGTAGAAGCAGCCAGCACTTGGATAAGGAGCGGGTCGGGGTAAAGTGCGATCGGTGCGACTAAGGACTCCAACTCCTCGGGCGGTATTGTCGGCGCGGGTTCGCCTTCCGGTAGCTCGGTCGCCGCCGTGTTGTTCTGCGTTTGCACGGCTGGAGAAGCGACACGAGTAGGAGTTTGTGCAAAGCAGACCGCAACAGCGCTCAGCAAAGCAAAGGCCAGGAAGGACACGAGGAGGAAAAAGCGTGCGATCTCGCGCAGCGCTAAGGTTTCGGTTTTAAACGTGGTGTTCATGTTACGACTTCGGTTTCGTTTTCGTGGTTAATAGAGAACAGTTTCGGCTGCGAATAAGCTCTTGTGAAAGACTCTGTTCCTTGCCTCGGCATGCCTTCCGGGCATGCTGGGTCGTAGCTGAAACGGTTTAGAGATAAAAATGGCGAAGCAATTCATAGACTGTGAGCCCCCCCGTAAGGATCGAGGTAAACTTCATCGGAACGCTGCAAATCCTGTGTGGCCTGCTTGAGCTCGTCGACCGCCAAGTCACGTTGGCTTTCCTCTGAGATATCAGCGTCGTTAGCTTTCATTGTGTTTTGTGTGACGCCTCTATCTCCCGACTTCCGACGACGACATTTCAGGAAAGTTGAGGTTTTTTGGAAGTTGCCAAAGGCCGCGGCGGTTTTCGCGGCGAAATTTTAGGCTACAATCCACAGGGCGAACGTTTGGCGCAGCAAACGTCGGCGAAGCTTACGACCTGTTCAGTTCGCAATGGCGTCTCGGCACGATCAGCAACTTGGCCGCTTGCCGCCTGGCGAGCGATATCAAGGCTGTGGCGTTTTGACTGTGGCCTCACCCTCTTTTTGCTTGCCGATGTGATTGAGCGAAGACGCCTCGCGAGTCGCACAAACATCCCGTGCGTCCGAGGCGCGGTCCGACATCGCCGTTCCTGTTGTCGAACCGGGCCCATCAAAGACCACCGCGACCCGTCGCCGTGACTGACAAGGAACGCTGGAAGTGTTGTTCTTTTCATAACCAAACGTTCTCGCGCTGCGGAAGTGAATTGAAGGTGCATTCCCGGACCTTCGCCGAATTGAAGAGCGACATGTTGAACACGAGCAGCGGATCGTGTCGCCGGCGTGGCCGGTGAAACCGTTTTTGAGATCTGCTGGCGTCGGATTGCTTGAGGTCTTTTGTTTTCATCTTTGCGTCTCCCTTCAATGAAGTACGAAAAATGCGCCCACAAAGCCTAACAGGATGCCGATCAACGGACTGAGGACTGCAAACCACCGTGAGAAGTCCCATGCGGCAATGGCGCGACGTTTTGCGTTCATGATAATGATCTCCTCTTCGTCACTTCTGCTTTGTGAATGAACTTTTGGCAGATGGTCCACGCTGCCGTGCTAATCCGGTGTTCGTCAGGCGAATCGACGTATCCGCCAAACAGGCAGATGACCATTGCCATTGCTAAGATTGAGATCGTGATCATGACCGTTCTCAGTGGTTAAATGTTGCGAAGGCCGGGGATGGCGAACGCGCTAACGTCAAATACGTCAAATGCAATTTCCATTGTGCCTGTCCCGAGGCCGTCTCAATCCCGCGTTGCCATTGGCCGACAAGCTTGGGATGGCGTGGAACAGCAAAATGTTGCGGCTGGTAGGACCGCGGCCTGATCTTAGTTAATGTTTTCATGGGTCCAATGGTTGCCTGGCAGTAAACCAGTAGGCATACGGGCGGTTGCAGGGCGCTCGCTCACAAAAAGCCGGTCAAAAGAACTCCGAACTCGGCCGGCAGCGCGCCCGCAGCGTCGCATCCAACAACTGAATGCGCCTAACGACTGGTCGCCGATCAGTTCCTGCCGGACGTTGTCCGGTGCGAGGTTCAATAATTCACAAATGTTTAGGAATGAAAACGGCGAAGCGCATTCATCGACTGTGAGCCATCGATAAGCATCGAGGTAAAGTTCTCGCTCGACGTTGCTCGTTGCACCGTGGAACCGTCGCAAATCCTGTGCAGCCTGTTTGAGCACACCCGCTGCCAACTCACGTTGGGCGGCGTCTTTGAGAGCATCGGCCGCCAACTCACGTTGGTTTTCCTCTGAGATATCAGCGTCGTTAGCTTTCATTGTGTTTTGTGTGACAGCTCTATCTCCCGACTTCCGAGGACGACATTTCAGAACACTCGAGATTTTTTGCAATTGGGTCTCGATTTGTTTCAACCGCCCGGCGCTCCCGCGTCTCGAGGAGCCCGAGGACACCGAGAAAAGACAATCGCTGAATCCTGCTGATTCTGCCGAAACCTCGGCGATCTCGGGTTCTCTAGCGGCGGGAGCCGCGAGTGGTGCAATCCGAGTAGCGTGTCCTAATCGAGCGGTCGTTTCGCGTCTATCAGTAGCGAACGGGCGGCGGATTCTTTAGGAGTGCTTCGAATCGCGGGTCCTTGCGCAACGGGTCCCAGAAAGGCAAGTAGCGAAGATCGCCCGGGTGAATGCCGCCGGGAACTTCAAGCAGGCGCCCCACAGCGGCAATCGCTGCATCGACCTCGCCGAGTGCCGCCAGAACGAGCGCAATGAAATAGCAGGCGCTCTAGTCTTTCGGCGCGAGGGACGCGACGATTTTCTCGAAGCACGGATCACCGCGAAGCGGGTCCCAGAAGGGTAGCAGTTTGAGTTGGCCGTAGCCGAGCGCGATGGGATATTGCAAAGCAAGCGCGAGCTGTTCGCAGGCCAAATCCTTCTCGCCGACCCACGCGGCAATGACTGCGAAGAGCTCAATGATGTGGGCGCCGTTTACTTGCTCTTTTTCCGCCGGCATAAGCTCGATCGCATGCCGACCTTCTCGCAATGCCTCTTCCTTTCGGCCGAGACCAGCGTCTATAAGAGCAAGGACGCACACAGCTGGGCCATAGTTCGGCTGCGATGCCACGATCTTTTCCTGCTCGGCCCGCGCGCGAAGAAAAGCTGAGTTAGCCTTGGCTACGTCCTTCGTCATGCGCGCGATAAGCCCCTCGCCGAAGCTGCCAGAGAACTGCATTGCATCGAAGCCCCAGGTGCGCTCACCGGACTGCGTTAACGCTCGGTTCGCCGCAGCAGCATCGCGTTCAGCCAGCGCGCACATAAGCATCGTCCAGCGTCCCGGAACGTTTTCGCCAGCAGAATCCAGTGTATGGTGCAGGAGTCGAGTGTCAGCTTTCCAAGTGAAGTCGATGATGCCACGGAGGACTTTCATCTCCACGTCATCGGGCTCGATCGCCACAGCCGAGTCCGCAGCCCTAGCGGCTTGCTCGTATCTGCGCGTATAAAGGAGCGATTCAGAAAGCTGGTATAACAAAAAGGAATTCCGTGGATCGAGTTCAACAGCGCGCTTTAGGTTGGACACCGACTCTTCACTTTTACCTTGGCGATTGGCTATGTATGCAGTCAGCTCGAAGACACGAGGATGATTGGGCAACAACTGCCGGGCGATCGCCAGCTCGGCCAGTGCTCCATCATAATCGAGATGCCCCTGATAAAGATTCTCCGCGCGCGCAAGGTGCGCTTCGCCCGCATCTGGCCGTAGCCTGAATGCCTCTTGGACGGCTGCTTCGGCCGCAGTTAGCCGTTCGGCGGTATGATCATAACCAAGAAAATAGAGTGTATCATGGGCATGGCCGAGCTGGCAGTAAGCGAGAAAGAACGAAGGATCGCGCGCAATGGCTTGATTCAACAAGTCGACGGCTTGTAAATACTTTTCGCGAACGTCGCCGTAATACGAGAGCATAAGCGTGTTCGCGCGGGTGTAGAGATGGAACGCGGTGAGATCCCTGGTGGGCGAACGCTCGATTGCTTTCTTTTCATTCGGCGAAATCTTGGCCTCAAGTTGCTCTGCGATCGTTTTTGCAATTTCACTTTGAACAGCGAAGACATCATCAAGCTGACGGTCGTAAGTGTTCGCCCAGAGGTGAGTGTTGGTGCGGGTATCGATGAGCTGCACATTCACGCGCACCTTGTCGGCTGACCTTTGCAGAGATCCTTCTAAAACTCTGCCAACGTTAAGTTGGTGGCCAACGGTTCTTAGATCGATAGGTTTGCTTTGGTAGCCTTGTGTGGAGGTCCGCGCGATGACCTTCAGATCAGCCAGACTCGCGAGCTTGGTCAGAATCTCATCCTGGATACCGATTGCGAAAAACTTGTCCTCTGCGTTCGAACTGAGATTTTCGAAGGGAAGAACCGCGATCGCTCGATCCAGTTCAGAAGCGGAGGCAGTGCGTTGATAAACGAAGTTGGCCAGTAAGACGACAGCGAGTGCGAGCGCGAGTCCTACTGAGACAAGAACGAGACGTTTTCGCCGCCGGCGCGCAGCAGGCTCAAACCGGACGAAGCAGCGGTGAATCTTTGTCAGTAGCTCGCGCGCAGTCTGCGGTCGCTGTGCCGGGTCGAGAGCTAACACCGACTTCAACAACGTGACGCATTCGAGAGGCACGTGTGCACTCTTCAGCTGCTTCAGCGGAAGGGGCTCTGCTTGCCTGGCCCGAATTTCCTCAATGGAGCGGCCGGCAAAAGGCATTTGCGCGGTAAGGAGGTACCAGAAGGTTAT
>JAAEBD010187774.1_pt1 | contig 5468 bp, 10 predicted proteins | sample 7277991 | NCBI WGS metagenome assembly JAAEBD01 (sample SAMN13877001, study PRJNA601929) | soil metagenome | isolation source: soil | host: Panicum virgatum | place: USA: Fermi National Accelerator Laboratory | collected 2010-11-19 | reverse complement strand
CTTGGATGTGAGCCTGCGGCGCTGGCTGAGTCTTCGCGCGATCGATGCCGAGTGGATGCCAATGTATGCGGATGGAGGATGGCTTCTGGACAGCGTGAGAGTGGGCGCCGGACTGAGTTTCCGCTTCGGCGATCGCTAATCGGGATTTCCAGCCGCGGGCCCGTCAGGATAGCGGACCGCGCGGCTTGCCCTTAGCCTTCATCGCGTAGAATGCTGCGCATGACAGAAACAGAAATCAGCCCCAACACTCTTCCGGCGGTCGATCTCGTCTATCCTCTCGCGATGGGCGCGTACGATGCAGCCGTGCGGCGGTACGATGCGATGGACGCGAAACTGAATACCCTGGCGACGTTTGCCGTGAGCGTGTCTCTCGCTGTCCCGGTTCTCGCGCGTGCGGCGAATGTGAGCTTTCACTCCTCTTGGTTTGCTGCGGCGGCGGGCGCCTTCGTGGCCGGAATCAGCCTCGTCACCTTCGCCAGACTCAATGGTCAGTTGATGGTCTTCGACCCCAAAACCAACTACGATTCCTATCTCGATCTCTCGGAATGGGAATACAAGCGCTATCAGATCTATTGGTCCGGCGAGAATTTCCAGCACAACAAAGGGCTCGTGAATCGTAACGGGACACTGGCCGCGGTCGGCGCCGCCTTGTTCGCCTTGGAGGTCCTGCTGATTATGGCCTGGGTTTCTTCGTCGGTTGCTCCTTAGTGCCGCTGGCCGGATTCGGCCTATCGTTAGCCGGCGGCGGCACTGTCGGTCTCACTGGCGCGGGCACCGCTGGTCTCGGTTCTGATTTCGGCATCAATTTCCTCCCCTGACAGATTTCGTCACTCCCAAATGACAATCTGTGGTGTTGGCATAACTACGACACCGCGTTGAGATAGGCAGGCAACAGACCAGCATGGACGCTGGACGACGGGGCGTGAAACCTAGCTGTTGTTTCGTGGGCGATGTTTAGCCATCCAGGCTTTCATCGCGACGACACGCCCCGTCACCCCGCCTCTGGGTGAGGCGAGGCGCGGGCTCTGGAGAGAAGCATCAGGTTGTATTGGTTTTCTATAGCGTGCGCGACTGCGGCCACATCGCGTTCATTCTTGGCTGAGATGATCGCTTCCAACTGCTCGTGTAATTGTTCCGCACGATCGTTTTCTTCGGTGGTGGCCGTCATTGGGCGGTCATATTTGAAGAAGTCCGAGAAGGCTCGCCGCCAATTCAATTCATATTTTCGTGGCAATCGGTGGAGTTGCTCAATGCCATTCAGGATCACATACAGCGTGTCCAGTGGCGGGAGGATGATGCCCTTTTCGGTCTGCACGATCAAGTTCCGGTGACAACCGATTTGCGTGGCGATCGCCTCCTGAGTGCAGTTGCGGTGTTTTCGGTGCTCGCGCACTCTGTTCCCGATAACCTTACCGAAACGCTCGCGCGCCTTCTTTTGTAGCTCTTCAAATGTGCTCTTCTCGTCCACTCGCGGTCAGTATGCATAGTTTTGCTGTACTAGACTAAAAAAGGCTTGACTAGTTTTGATGTACTATGCACAGTTTAGCTGTATATGGCGCGCGACAATCCTCCACCACAACGCATCGTCTTCGTTCCGAACATCGAGCGAATTCTGGAACTCCTTCTTGAGAGGGGATGGAGTGACTCTGATTTCGCCCGTGAGTCGAGCCTGCATCAATCCAATGTAAGCCGCATTCTCCGTGGCGAAACTCCACGGCCGGATCGCGAGACGCTTCGCAAGATGGCCGAAGCGCTTAAAGTGGCGCCGAGTGAAATCGCAACGAAAAGAACCGTGAGCGCGCGCCGAGATAGTAAGCCACGCCGACGAAAAGAACTCGCCGTCGCGCGGAGGTAAACCGATGCTCTTCACAATTCGAGAGCCTCACTCCTCACACACGAGTCACGTTTGCCCGCTGGGGCATAACGCCAAAAACCCCAAACCCCGAACCCCCTCCTCTATTCAAAGCAAAGGAGACGTCTGAAACCATGATCCACACGTTAAAACGCTTATCCAATAATGGCGACAGCTCCATCGCTGAATGGGACACCGAGTCTCTAACTCCGAAACGTCTTCACGAAATCGAACAGGAGTTCAATCTCTACCGGGAGAAAGGCTGGTTCGCGGCCGATCTAACAAACGGACGCAACACCCTCGTCGAGAACTTCGACAAAGACGCGGATCTGCTGCTCATCCCAAGAGTGCAAGGCGGCTGACAATGGCAGCCATCCTAGTGGAGAACTTCGTCCCGATCGGTGAGGCCGAAGAAGCGTTCATGCGCGCCGCCATGGTCAGCGCCCGCGCGAGCCATCAAGCGCAAGAATTGCTCTCGTCGATCCTGCCTTGGGCCGAACAGCGCAACTTGTGGCAATTCGGCTTCATCACGATCGAAGCCGCGAGTGGAAGGCTCTACCGCATTTCGCGCTACGGACACACCGACATTTTCAAACACGGTCAGGCGATCGGAACGGCCTGCCTCCAGCTCACCATCACGGCTCCGGTGTACGACCGGATGTTCGCGGAGTACCTGCTGCTGCGGAACGACGAGCGGCGGTATTGCGACACCGCGAATGTGTTTATCTTCTGGCGCCGGCATATCCCGAGACCCACGGCCCTCGTCGCTGCGTGTGTCTCTTTCGCCGTGACGCTCCTCGTGTTGGGCTTGTGGTGGAGGATGCAATGAGCGAAATGAGCGTCCTCGTCGGACCCGGCCGTGCCGACTTTTGGAAAGACATGTTCCCACCGGGAACGGTGATCACTCCCGGCGATACCAAAATCATGTGGAACAGCGGGAACTCGGACGAAGTGGAAGCGGCCAAATCCACCTTCGACAAGCTCGTCGCCAAGGGTTTCATTGCCTTTAAGGCGGAAGGCCGCAACGGGGAGAAGGGCGAAAAGCTCACGAAATGGGATCCCAACGCCGAGCGGTTGATCCTGGTACCGAAGATCCAGGGAGGCTTGGCGTAAATGGCGCTCTACACCTACGCCAGCGACAGCACGGCCACCACTTGGTACGACTGGAACTCCACCTACGCCGGAACGGCCAGCAATGTCACGAACACCACCACGGCGGCGTGGGTCACCTGGAACACCGACTACGTGACGACGGCCACCGCCACAGATTCCACCGTCACCGCCTGGATGGTTTGGAACGGCCAATACTGGCAGATGGTCGCGGCGCCGCAGGTCGTCCAGGTCCAGGAACAACGCACACCAGAAGAACTTCAAGAGCAGGCGCGACTCGCTCGCGAACGCGAGGAGGAATGCCTCCGACGCGCAGCCGAACAACGGCGGATCGCGGAAGAAGCCGAGGCCCGCGCCGAGCAGCTCCTGAAGGCGAATCTGGCGCCCGCGCAGCTTGAGGAATTCGTGAAGGATCGCTCCTTCACGGTGATCAGCAAAGACGGCCAGCGCCGCTATCGGGTGAAGCACGGCTGGTCGCACAATGTCGAGCGCATCGACGATCAAGGAAAGCGGCTGCACACCCTGTGCGCCCATCCCGGCGAACAGGTTCCTCAATACGACAATCAGTTGACCCAGAAGTTGTGGCTGGAGCACGACGAAGCGGGATTTCTCCAGATTGCGAATCGGGGCGTCGCATGAGCGCCAATGAACGACAACGGGTCAACGGTCAACGCGTGCGCTGTGAATGGCCGGTGACCGCCGTGAATCCGTCCGGCGAATCCGGACACGATCACTGTCTAGAAGCGCGGTGCGATCGCGACGCCGGACACACGGAACCGCACGGCGGATGGTTTACGGCCGAGGAACTCGAACCCGCTCGGGGAGAAGCCGGGGAGGATTAAACAATTTGGCAGGAGGCGGGAAGGAGGCACACATGACAGAAGAAACGGCGAAGCGATCGGAGCCAATCGTCGTCGATACGACGATTGAAGTACTCGAACGGAAGATCGCGCCAGACGGCGCCGTCGTCTGGGTCGACGACCGAGCGCAACTCGGCGGGGCGTAAAAACTAAAAACCCTGACAAGGTAAGACGATATGCGTTTAAGTGAAGCCATCCGTTTAGGTTCGATGATGAAGCCGCAGGCCTTCGGCGTCGTCTACGGGCCAGACAATCAATCCACCTGCGCGTTGGGCGCCGCAATCGACGCGATCGGATGTCCATGGACTGTCTTTCACGAAGGATGCGAGGTGTCCACGGGCAGATCCAGGGGGCCGGCCAAAGCGGGCGCTATCGGCATCCTGAGTCCCCGGGAATGGTGGCCGTTCTTGCAAGCGCTGCATCAATGTCCCGCGTGTAAAGAGCGGGCCGAATGGCTGTACGGCATGGAAGTGATCGCCCACCTCAACGACTGGCACGAGTGGACGCGGGAGCGCATTGCCGACTTCGTGGAAGCCGAAGAGTTGATGCTGGAGCGGAGGGCCAGGGAGGCGGTTACGGAAGGAATTGAGTATGAAAGCGCAAGAATGGACGTTCACCGATAAATCGAAATGGCCGCTACGCGGTCCGTGGGACCACGAACCCGACAAAGCGCAATGGCCGGATGCCGCCACGGGCCTGCCCTGCCTCGCGGTGCGCAACCGGTCTCATTGGTGTGGTTACGTCGGCGTCACCGAAGGCCATCCGCTGTTCCAAAAGCGCGGTGAGGACATCGACGTGGAGGTGCACGGTGGCCTGACGTTTTCGGATTTCTGCCAGGAAGACGCGAGCGGTATTTGTCATATCGTCGAACCGGGCGAACCGGAGCGCGTCTGGTGGCTGGGTTTCGATTGCATGCACTTGGGCGATTGGTCGCCGCCGGTCAACCAACAACTGGCGGAGATCGAAGAGCGCTATGCGAGCGTGTTTCTGGAACGCGGCGGCTATAAAGATCTCGAGTACGTCCGTCAACAATGCGCGGCGCTCGCGGGGCAACTCCAGGCGATGGCATGACGGTCGGAGAATTTTTCGGTCCGCCCAGTGGGTCGAGCGCCCGAATCCGGACGCTTAAGCCCTGTTGGCCCGCTGGGCGTAAAACTAACGCTTCTGAAAAGGAATTGAAGAAGTAAAAAGCAGAAAGGGGCGCTGAGAACGCCCCTTGGATCGAACAGTGAATTGTTAAGGCCGCTGCCATCATAGCGCAGGGGCACAGCCAGAAGAGGTCCGCGCGTGTCTGATAACTGCGTCCTTACATCTCTGACAATTTCGATGCACCCGCCGCTCGCTTTTCGCGACAAGGAGCAAGACGCATGAATACCCGTTCGAATGGATCGGAACTGAAACCTATTTCGGATGCGCTGGTTATCGACGTGGACGATGATCCGCGTCTCCTCACGGTCGATGATGTCGCGGGCATCCTGCGACTCGAGAAAGGCAAGAAGGGCCGGGCCTGGATCGCGCATGCCGTCAACCGTGGAGTGAAAGCGCAAAACGGCGCTGTTATCAAATTAGTGCCATTCAAACTCGGCCGGCGCAACCGGTTTGAAACATCCGCAGTCCGTGACTTCATTGCGGCGCTGCGCGAGGCG
>JAAEBD010253934.1_pt1 | contig 5652 bp, 6 predicted proteins | sample 7277991 | NCBI WGS metagenome assembly JAAEBD01 (sample SAMN13877001, study PRJNA601929) | soil metagenome | isolation source: soil | host: Panicum virgatum | place: USA: Fermi National Accelerator Laboratory | collected 2010-11-19 | reverse complement strand
TGAACCGTCGAGCAACCAAGGCCCCTGGCTGAAAAACGGGGACCGCTGGTATGTGTTCAGCGTGACGGAGGGGAAATACATCCCCATCAATATCGAGGACTCGCTGCACATCCTGGTGATTGGCCCGGACACGCCGGACACGCCGGCTGAAACCGACCCGAAGCTTTGGCTTCGCACCTCGGGCACCCGTGCCATCGGATGGTATGGATGGGACGGAGTGATTTGGCGCTCCTTCAACAGTTTGCCGGCGAGTGGCAACACGGCGAGCCGGCCAACGGCGCCCGTGGAACTGGAGCAGTATTTTGACACGGACATCAACGTCCTGATTCATTGGGAGCGCGGTGCGTGGCGCACGGTGTCTGGCTCTCCTGGCGACGTGAAGTTTGTGGCGCAGTCGAAATTAACTGACGCTCTCGCGGCCAATCCTGGGTGGATTTACCTGGGCCGGGACGACCAGTCGATTCGCGGCTTGGTCCTAGGTGTTGCCAGCAAAGATGCGGGCGCGACTCCCGAGTCGAACTTCCCGACGGACAGCGGTATCAGCGCGCGGGCGAGCGGAGACAAAGTTGGCGAGGAAACTCACGTTCTCGACAACGACGAGATTCCTCAGCACACGCACTTGACCGGCCACGCTTCGGCGTTGAACTCCGGCAACACGATTCAACTGCACCGCGTCGATAACGCGGAGGACATCGCGATTCCGCCGGTCGTGCCCCCGAATTATTTCGAGGTGAACGGCGACGGCTCCTCGAACGGAACGAAGAACGGCACTGCGGGCGACGGACCCACGGGCACGATGACAATCACTTCGCGACAGCTCACCACGCCGGCTTACACTGCCGCAGCGGCGGCTCACGAAAACATGCAGCCAACGCTGTTTTTGTGGGCTTTAGTCAAAACGTAATTCTATGCCCAGCTCGATTCACCACATTCTCAACACCAATCAAGCGGCGCAAAACATTGCGGCGGCTCGCCGGGAAGAGCAGGACAAGGGCAAGGCCCTCCGAAAGATGGATGTGCAGACCCACATCGACGACATCGAAGCCCAGAAACAAGAGCTGATTAAGCGGGGCCGGGAACTCATGGACGAGGGCAAGCAGGACACGCCGGAGTATGACAAGCTGATTGAGCGACACCGATTCCTGCGCGGCAAGCAACGGTTTTTCGAGTACTCCCAAAATTTCATCGACACAGACACTTCAGAGTCCGGCGAGACGAGCAACAAAGACCGCACGCAGATTAAGGACCGTCTTCCGCTCGAAAAAGGGTCTGAGGCCCTCGACCGGCTCTACCAAGAATCGAAATGAATTCAGACGTAATCGCACTCGACGATTTTCTGCCTGACCCGGTGTCGTATCGCGCGATGTCGCTGGAGCTGCCGTTCTATGACATCCGTTATTCGGATGGCGAGCTTTACAAGCACGTCAATGTGCGTCCGCCCCAGGAGGTGGCTCCGCATCTGGAAGCACGGCTGGGAAAAAAAGTGACGCTCGATTACTGCATTACGCGGCTGAACTATTCCGGCGAGATGCCGAACAACAGCGTCCACACGGACGACGCGTGGTCGAACTACGCTTACGTTTTGTTTTTGAATCCGCCAGACCAGTGCCAGGGCGGAACGGCGTTTTGGCAGCACAAGAAATATCGCTGGACAAATTTTCCGACGAAGCAGGAAGTCCTACGAACCGGCAAATCTGAGCAGCGCATTTACTCGATGCTGCGGGAAGACATGAACCGTGAGGATGCGTGGGATTTGCTGCACGTCGCCGACATGAAGTTCAATCGCGCGATTTGTTTTCCTTGCAGCCGGTGGCACAGCCGGTGGCCCTGGGCAGCTTTTGGGTCCGGTAAAACGGACGCTCGGTTGATTAACGTCGGATTTTTCAGTGTCGCATGAAACAACTAACCGTTCGCGAAATTCCGCTGATGTATGAAGGTGGCCGGCTCTTTCTCGAAGAGGCGAAGTTCCCGGCGCCGTTCAGCGAGAAAAGTTTTGGCGCGCACTGGCGGCTGCTCATCTCTGCCGAACTGGGCGAGGTTTGGGCCGAACTTGTGGACGGGAAAATCGTTGGCGCCATCGGCATGGCGTTCCTCGAAGACACGTTCACTAACGTGCCGACGGCGTTCGAGCAGTTTTGGTGGGTCCATCCTGACCATCGGAACAGCCGATTGGGTTTGGAGCTGTGGCACAAGTTTGAAGAGCGCGCCCGCGAACGCGGCGCGAAGCGATTGGTGATGGTTCACCTCGTGAGCCTAAATCTGCAATCCGTATTTGAACGACGCGGGTATTCGCTCACGGAACAGACTTTCTGGAAAGCGATTTGAATGGAGACGATTGAACAGAAGAAAACGCGGCAGGCGGAGAACACCGCTCGCTGGCGGGAGCGTCATCCAGACCGACTGGCTGAGTTGAATGCGCGTCAACGGGAAAAACGACTTGCTAATCCCGAGCCTTTCCGTCGCGCGGAGCGGGAAGCAGCGGCACGGCTTCGAAAGAAAATTGACCTGCTCAAAATGGAGCGAGGGTGTTACGATTGCGGAGTGATGGGTTTGCCGCCTTCGTGCTATGAATGGGACCATCTTCCTGAGAAGGGAAAATCTTTTCAAATCGGGGCAGACATGAAGTCTTACGGGCTGGCTTCTGTCCTCGAAGAAATTGAAAAATGTCAGTGCGTTTGTGCAAATTGCCATCGCGTTCGAACTGACGCCCGTAAAAAGAAAGGGGAGAGTTAATCCCATCGGAGTCGCAACTGCACTTGTAATCGCTGGCGCCGCTGTCGCGGCTGCCGGAGCCGCCGGCGCGGCCTATGCCAAGAGCAAGGCGGCGGATAAAGCCGCTGCGGCGCAGAAGAACGCGCTGAAAGGCCAGAAGAAAATCCTCGAAGAGGAATTGTCTTACGGCAAGGTCAATCAGCAGGCCGTCCAGGCGGAGCGCCAGCGTGCGAAGGACCGCATCGCCCTCCAGGAGGAGATAGACCCAGAGTTGGCGCAACTTCGCCAGCTCGGCAAGGAACAGCTCTTGGCCCAGGCGAAGCAGCCCGGCGCCTCGCAGCAGTCGGTGCAGGTAGCCAACCAGCTTTTCGCGGAGTTTCAGAAGCCCGACCAGGGGATTGAACACCTCAAGGACCAAATCATCTCGAAGGCCCAGGAGGATTTGAATCGCGGCGCCACGTTGCCGCCCGAATATCAGGCGGAGCTGGTCCGCGCCGGCATCACGGCAGGTTCGCAGGCGGGATTGAAGACCGCGCAATCCACCATCGGTGGAAAAGTAACGCAGGCCCTCGGGGCTGCCGGGGTCAACCTGGAGCAACAGCGCACGCAGGAAGCCGCCGGCCTCGCTGGCGTGGCGAACAACCTGGAGCAGTCGCGAGCGAAATTGCTGGAGAGCATTTTCCCGACGATTTCACAGTCCGAGGCGACGCAGCGAGCTGTTGCCGCATCGACGTTCGGCATCGGCGAGCAGACGTTGCCGCAGGCCGGGCTCACGGGCCAGGAAGCGGCCAACTTGCAGATTAACAAGGGCAACACCTTGATGAAGATTCGCGGCAAACGCGGCGCCATCTCGGCGCAGCAGGCTCTCGCCCACGGCGAGGCGAATGCGGCTTATATCAACGCCGGCTCTCAGTTTGCCAGCTCTGCGCTCGGCGCCTATGGTGGCGGGGGCGGCGGAATCGGTTCTATCATGAACAGCTCAAAGACTTCTTAATTTATGGCTGGAATTGCAGACCAACCGGCGGCTCAGCTCCAACTCGGGGCCAGCTCGCCAATTGCGGGCGGTGAGCCCGATGTTAACGTGACGTTGCCTGGATTGTCTCAACAGACGACCCAGAACTTCGACAACCTCATGGGCGCTTTTCGTTCGGGATTCATCACCGCCGACGACATCAAGAAACGTCAAATCGTCGGAACGACTGACGCGGAAGCCATGCGCGAAGAAAACATCGCGCGCAAGGCGGGCGCTCAGCAGTCGCAGATTGACATCGGCGAAGTCCGCCCGCGTCAACGGGAACTCGCCAAGGCGCAGCTTGAAGGCGCGACGGGTGAGCAGACGCTGCTCAACCGGATGAATTCTTCCGACACGAATGTCTCGCACCCCGCGCGCGAGGAGTTTGCCAGCCGCCAACTCGACGCCCAGGCGACCGCAGTCTACGGCACGCCCACGCCGAACCTTTTCAAGCCGACGGAACGGGAGCCCGAAGATTTCGACACCTGGAAGAATCGGCAGGTGAATGCTTTTCAGGGCAGCGACACCGCTCGCGCTGAATACAGCAATCATCTCGACGAAAAGGGCGAGCAAGGCGAAGAGTATGCCAAATACAAAAAGGCCGTGAAGGAGGAGAAGGTTCCGCTCACTCCTGGCACGCCCGAATATCGGAAGGCGTTGCGCGAGCACGTCCACGAGGCGCTCACCTATGAGCAACTCGCTCAAATCAATTTCGACGTGATGAAGGAGTCCGCCATCGCGCGCGGAAAAGCCGAGGCTGAGCGTCCCGTGAAGAACGAGATGGCGGCAAGCAAACTGCGTGAAGAGTTGAAGCGTGATGACCGATACAAAGAGTTCGCCAAAGCGGGTCCGCAGTATCAAAGCGCGCTGCTCAACGAGCAGACGCTCAACTCGAAGACGGACGAGGAATGGCGCAAGAATCCAGAGACGGCCCGTGCGCTGGACATCAGCATCGCGTTCAATTATTTCAAGATGCTGCACCCGGACACGCGCGTCACGGAAGAAAACTTCCGTCACATGGAGAGCGTGTCACCAGTCGAATTCGACACGGACGAACTTCGCGACATTCGAAACAAGTTTATTCGAAAGACGTATCTGGACCCGCAGGGCCGACGTGCGCTGATTGAGCAGACCAAAGAGGGCTATCAAGCCTACGCTCGGGCACTTCAACCGCAGTTTGAGTCGGTGAAAGGCGTGGCTCGTCGTAATGGTATCGCGCCGGAAGACGTAGTGACGCCGGAGGAAGAGGTTCTCATGCATCATGCGCTCAACTCCAAGGCGGCTCCAACTTCTCCGAAGACCGCTCTGCCCGCAAACTTTGCGCCGCCGACCTCCAAGGAAATCGCAGACGCTCCGACCTATCCGGCTCTCAACGCCGTGCCGTCGAACGTCCGCGTCTACAAGACCCCGGATGGTAAGCCCTGGGGCAACCCCAACTACAAGCCGTAATGGCCACGAAACCGCTGCCGATTCCAAGCGCGGCTACGCCCGACAGTCCTAACGCGGGCGCGATTCCGCTGTCGCAATATCTGGACCCGTCCGAGATTGCGCCGCCGTATTTGTCGCTGCCAGCAGCGTCCGGCCCAGGGCACGCTCCAATCCCGCCCGCCCTTTTGCCGCCCGAACCGGCGCCGGCTCCGCAGGACCCGAATGCCGGAGCCATCCCCCTTGAGGTGCCTCAACCAAATGCAGGTGCCATTGACTTGTCTGTTGTTCCTGGCATCTATACACCAGAGCAAATCAAAAATGTTGATGTGGCTTCTTTAGTGGCAGATAAACAATTCCGCCCGGTTGATTGGTTGGCTGATAATGAAAAGAACGCCCTCAGCGACCCGAAGGTCATGGAGAAGGTGCAGGATGTCTACACTGAAAAGCTGAAGGCCGACAAAGGCGCGTTGCATGATTTGGTGACGTTGCCGTTGCATCCC
>JAAEBD010260065.1_pt1 | contig 6292 bp, 6 predicted proteins | sample 7277991 | NCBI WGS metagenome assembly JAAEBD01 (sample SAMN13877001, study PRJNA601929) | soil metagenome | isolation source: soil | host: Panicum virgatum | place: USA: Fermi National Accelerator Laboratory | collected 2010-11-19 | reverse complement strand
TAGCGTTATCAACACTAGTGATTCACACCTCCGCTGATTTTATCCAATTAGGATCCGCCAAGTCATATACCCCATGCACCCTTTTGGCAGTAACAGCCTGAGCTTATCAAATCATTGTCGGTCGCAAATGCGGGACGATTTCAGAAATCGGGGGTTACAGCTCGGCGGGTGTAGAAAAAAGTTCCGCGGGTGTAGAGATTTGGTCACGTGTAGAGTCTACACCTGCTCAAGTCACGAACTTGACACGGGTTCTACACCCGCTCAACTTTTTCTACACCCGCTCAACTTTTACGCGTAGAACCAGTCAGCATGCTGTAGCACGCGTCAAATCACACAGAATAGCATACTCTCTGTATATCTGCAGTACACACTCCCTCTGTATACCTGACATATTTGCCAGAGCCACACAGAAATTCCACAGACGCTGTCCGCAAGTACCCAGCGTATGCTCAGCCCATTCGTTGCCTTGATTGCTCGGAACCGCTACACACCCTGGTCGCGTATCCCCAGCATATGCTCAGCGCATTCCTTGCATTGGTCGCGCGGAACACCTTTTGCATAGAGCTTCTACCTACCCCGGTCGCATATCCCCAGCATACGCTCGGCCCATTCGTTACCTTGATCGCGCAGAACACCCTTCGCATAGAGCTTCTACCTACACCGGTCGCATATCCCCAGCGTATGCTCCGTCCATTTGTTGCCTTTGGCATCTCAGTGTGTGTTCAGTTTGATTGCTCTTTGGTTCTGTACAGCTGCACAGGATGAATCAGGATGAGGCAAGAGAAGATATATCAAGATGGCTAAATGGAATCAATGTAAGCATATTCACAGCATATTCAGAGCATATGCTCAGCAAATGCTAATAAGAAAATGTAGTTCGTTGGCTCAAAAAATCCCGTTCCCGTTGATAATAATACCAGCAACAACAGTGATAATCAAACAAAATCAAATACTGCTGGAAGAGAAGACTCTCAAGCTCAAGATATCACTCTCTCATTGCATATGGGTCTTGATCAAGTAAGTTATCCAAACCCAAGTTGTCCAGTGAGCAGCATGTGCTAAGTATAGACAGAGCATGTTCACCAATCTCGGTGTGATTATCAGCTCGAATGGCCGTTCCAAAATTTCAGTAGCAGAAGCTATGGATCATTTTACTATGCCAGAATATCCTGCAACTAGTGAAAATGGAATTGCACATTTTATTCATTCAGAAAATCCAATACAGAGTGATGAGAAGCTGGCGAGGCGAGAAGGATTCACATCTGAGATGTCAAAGGTATGTTGAGCATATACTAGACATGTGCAAGGCTTACACAAATATAGATTCAGTTTTCGGTTCACCATCTTAATGATGTGAACATCGTCAGGCTGAAGCTGTTAAGTAAGACTGACAATGACAACAACAGCAAAGCATATCATCGATCATACAAATGCAGTGGAATTCAACACTGTGAATATGCTCATCCAGATGTGCTGCGCACGTGCACAGCATATGACAGAGTTAAGCTTGAAAACATCAATGATCTTCAGAAAAAGTCAAGTCGTCCACATTTTTCTCTGCCAATTGATGAGAGAATAAAGCAGAATACTGAAGCGTTAGTTTTATTATATATATATATATTTATTTATATACTAATTTTCAATAGATATTATCATGCCTTCATGAAAAATTGGAATCAGTATTCAAAGCCTTGTCTTCATCCAAGTACAGAAACCCGTGTGTGTGAAGGTCAAATACCACTCATGTTTCAGCGAAATGGCGTATGTATATGCTGAGTATATGCTGCTCATATGCTGATGGTTTACAGAATTGGCATATTGGATGTCCAAAATCAACAAATACTGAACCGTGGCATACAGCCAGCGTGGTTTCTCCATATGCAGCACGTGTGGATGCTCAATATCTTCAGATTCTTATTGAGCATGGAGTTCAGAGGGTGAAAAAGGAATGTACCTATATTGGTGCTGCAAATTCAAAACGGAAGTTTTGCAGTAAGTCAGATTCACCATCTTCCCCGCACATTCATAACATATGCTGAGCACATGCAGGCTTTGATCATCCACAAGGTCCTGGTCGTGTCCGTCATCATAAATGCAATGTACGATTTGATCTGTATATTCCAGTAAAATGGAATCGATTTCCATTTTTACTACTTATTTCACGTGGAAGACATGATCATCATCCATCATATCCAACAAAGTTGCCTAAGGACATTGCCAATGAGGTTGTTCAAATAATTAGAGAGCATGAATGCTTGGATCTGACAGCACGTATGTTTCGCACATGCAAAGCACATGCAGTGCTAATATTTGATATAGGTCGTTTTATTCTTTCTCCTCAAGTTGCTGCATTATGTAGAAAACATGGAGAACTCTCAATCAATGCTCTTCATCAAAGTCTTACTGTTGAAGATCGAGTTGCTGCTTTGCTTCGAAAACAGAAGCTTCTTACATATCCTGAAGGCAGCAGCCTTGCTGGTAAGCATGGATCTGGTATATTCTGAGCATATGCTAAGCGCATGTTCAACCAGGTGTTATTCGTGAATACACATTCGACCGCCTAAAAGATAGCGATGAACAGTGGATTCGCAAAATTCACTTCTTTGATGAAGAGCATTTTCTTGTCATATGTTGTACCTATGCACAAGCAAAGTCATTTATTCAGGTGCAATGCGGAGAGATGGATCTTTCCTTTAAAATGGTCCAGGGAAGTACAAACCTGTTCTCAATTTCCACATGGAATGAAGACACCAAACGTAAGTTGAACATATGCAGGGCACATGCACAAATCTGATACATGTAGGAATCAATGTGTATTGCTATGCATTCCTCAACCTTGAGACACGTGAAGCATACGCTACAATGTTCTCTCAAATATTTCTGGTTCTGGAAGATGTAGCACGTTCTCCGATCCGATTTCCACATATTCATGGGGGTGAACAAGGACTGCGCACGGTCACCATAGACATGTGCAACAAACAGGCTGGAGGTATGCTAAGCATATGCTGATGATATGTTATGCACATGCTGACACACCTGTATCTAGGATTTGGTGATTACCTGCATATGCTTGATTCCTCACGAGAATGGAATGAGCATTTACATCATATGGTGGTCTTTTGCAAAACACATGTTCAGCGTAATTTTGCGAAGAAATTTCCCACGCATCCAATGAAACACCACATTCATCAGCTATGGGGTGTAAATTCCAGAAAGAAACTACTTAAAAAAATGGATAGCATATGCGAAACTTATCCTGAGCTTACATCATGGATTGACAACAAGAGAACAGGATGGATTCTAGCAGGACTCACACCTGAGCAGTCAAAGGTGCCTATTAAATGGTGGATGTATGCGCGTGATCATACAGGAATTAGTGAAAGCAGTCATTTTCAGGACAACAATTTTACTGGCCGAAAAATATCATTGTTGGATGCTGTACTTAAGTAAGACATATTTTCAGCTTATTCAGAGCATATGCTAATAAGAGAAATAAATAGATTGAAGCTACATGCGCAGGAGATGTTCAATCGAGACAAGATATTTAAAGAGCAAGGAATTTCTAGTACCTGGCGAAATCGCAGTGACACTGCACGTATTGCACAGCAAATGAGAAGAAAAGGTACTGTCATATGCACAGCATATGCATAGAATATTCTAACTATATATAGATAAAAGATTGCGTCGAGCTGCTTCACGAAGAGCTGATAAGCCTGATCTTCCCTTCAATCCCTTCAATTCATATGATGCACCAGCAGCAACATCTGAATTTAAAATTTTTACTGATTCTTCAGATGCTGAATCTCAGACATCATCATCAGATGCACATACACAGCATACGCAATCTCCATCTTCCACACTAGCTGAGCTTTCTCAAAGCAAAAGACATCAGCGCCAATCATCAGCGGAGAAAATCGAGATGGATGCATATACAAAACGTATGCGGGGCATGCGCAAAAGAGTGGAGGCATTGAGAAGAGAGAGAGAAGAAGCAGAGCTCAAAAAGGAATTGGAAAGATTGGAAGCATGGAAAGAACAGGAGAGTGTAGACTAGGCATATGCTGAGAATCAGCAGATAGAAATCATTCCATTAAGCTAAACTATCGAACATATGCGTTGCACATGCTGAGTACATGGAGCAAGAAACTCTACGCGGTTGGTCTCCCCCAAAAAAACCCAACGCCGCATATGGCAGGCATAAACCCAGCTCAAGCAGACGCAATACAGGCAGAAACACGAGTTGGGCCTTATGAGACGTCAGCACTGCATATGCTTGACACATGCCAGACTTACGAGAACCACTCTTCTTGGCACCTGCTTTGGGGACTCGCTTGGACTTGGTAACACCCTGGGGCTTAGGCGCGGCATCTGCGCTGCATCAGCATGGCATATACGAGACTTATCTGGACTAACATACTTCCAGAGCGTTGAGGAGTACGAGAAGGAGATGGCTCGTCCCCGGGAGGAGTTGGACCACGCTATGTAAAGTGAGCATATGCTCAGAAGATGCTGAGCATGTTCTTACCTTCTGATGACGGCGACCAGAGCTAGGGGTAGTGGGGATAGGCTGCTCGCTTGGCATTAGCATATGCCGAGCTTGTGCAGAATTTGAAGGTGTGCGGCGAGTATGGCTCAATGTACTAGGATGGTAGTCGAGGGGCTGCATGTGCTGTGCATGTGCTCTGTTCTTCAGAACAACATGTCCGTCTTCCTGAATATGCAACCGATTGGTTTGGGAGTTGGACAAAGGGGCAAGATACACAGATGTATCAATAAAAGTTGAGTGTACACTGTGCTTATTTCTACCATGTGAGGGATTTGGGGCATCGGTCTTGAAGCTGTATATAAGTATATATAATGATATATAGCAATAGTATATGGCATGTTATATGGCATCTGGTCAGCATATGCTATACTTACGTCTCTATGAAAAATGGTCCCATAGAGCCGGGCAAAGTCATCATCATAGGCACTGTGGTTTGTCAGCTATGCATATGCTCAGTATATGGATGACTTACGCTATGGATTCGCATGCGGTGGCGTACTGGTCAATCAGTCCATTGACAGGACCACGACTACAGGGTATTAGCTACGCATATGCCGCATACATGCCTTACTTACCCAGGTTCGTTAAGGTATCTAGCTCCCCGCCACCCACCAGACAAGACATAACGTTTCAGGGCACTTCCGGTGCATCAGCGGCGCATATGCCAGATATACACAGGGCTCATACTTTTCACCGGCAACACGTTCCCCGATACCAACGTTTTGAGTGGTGGGATTAACCACTGCATATGATTAGCATATGCAAGACACAGGCGACTGAGAGTCCAGTCATACAGGCTCCAGGGTGCGCGTTCCTGATGTGGCGGCGAAGCTGTTGTGCTGTTGGCGATATTGCATATGCATGGCATGTGCGCAGGACGTACGGCGGGTTGGTTGCTCAAAATGAGACCACACATCTGACCAGCGTTCACATCAATGTCGCACCTGGTTGCTGCTCAGCATACGTTGAACATATGCTGGAGATATGCTCACACCAAACCGTTCACCGCAGACATAATAACACCGGTGTTGGGGGTAACTGCATATGCTCAGTATAGGCGTGGCACACGCCCTCCATGCTACTCACGGGAGTTGTCATGCGTCGTCACATCAGGGGCTGCGTGTGGTCAGCATATGCTCTGCAGCTGCCCGTGGGGAGGAGTCTGTACGGCGCTGTCCAGTTGCCGTCGCGTTTTGTTGGCCTACGCATAAGCTCAGTATATGCCAGGCGCGTGTGAGAGTCGACTTACGGGGCGGGAGCCAGTCAGGATTCATGTTGGGGATTGGGCCTTTCTCAGAGTCAGCCTGTGCCTCGCATATGTTGTGCGGGTGCTTACCATGATGGTAACCAGAAATGCTCGGGTTCGACGCATTGGTCACCATCTCGTTGTCGAAATCGGCCCGGACGAATGGCATTTTCGAATTCTACAATGTAAGCATATGCATTGAGGATGCTGGGAATATGCTGAGCTTACTCAGGGCGGGTGTTCGGCTGATGCGGAAGGGAGAGGATGGGGATGTGGTGATGGAGAAGTTGGGTTGCGGAGTGTTTGTATACGTGAAGCATATGCTGTGCTGATGGTCACGCGGTCACGTGATGTTTGTTTACATGGATTACGTGAGAAAGTTGATCGGGTGTAGAAGTGATTCTACACCCGATGAGGTTCTGCACGTGACCAAATCTCTACACCCGCGGAACTTTTTTCTACACCCGCCGAGCTGTAACCCGTATCCTAAGCTTCACCTG
>JAAEBD010297714.1_pt1 | contig 6311 bp, 6 predicted proteins | sample 7277991 | NCBI WGS metagenome assembly JAAEBD01 (sample SAMN13877001, study PRJNA601929) | soil metagenome | isolation source: soil | host: Panicum virgatum | place: USA: Fermi National Accelerator Laboratory | collected 2010-11-19 | reverse complement strand
AACAATAATATTTATATTTATTTGTAGCGTTGGACAAAACTTTAGTATAATGGAACAAAGAGTCATACTTGTAATGTTTTGTAAGTATTTTAAGTTTTTTTTTATATAAGAAAATTTTATAATTAAATTATTTTAATTATAAAAATAATCGTATACTAAACAAATTATAATAAAATTATATAATAATAAAAAAAAAACATGTGAAATTAAAAAATAGTTTTAAATTAAATATGTATAAATACATTTATGTTTATAATAATGTTATAAAACTTGATGCCCCTACACCTTGAGGGTTATTTTTTCAAGATAGTGCAACTCCTCAAATGGAAGGTATAGAAGAATTACATAATAATATAATGTTTTATTTAGCAATAATATTATTTACTGTAACATGAATGATGATAACTATAATAAGAAGTTTTGTATATACAAAATCATTAATATCTCATAAATATATGAATCATGGTACTTTAATAGAATTAATATGAACTATAACACCTGCTATAATATTAATATTAATTGCTTTTCCTTCATTTAAATTATTGTATTTAATGGATGAAGTAATGGATCCTTCTTTAGTTATTTATGGTGAAGGTCTTTTAAGTGGCCTTATATTATATATATTAAATAAAATAAAAGATACCTTTTATGGTGAAAAAAATACTACTATAATTTCTAACTTAGCTCAAGTTAAAAAAATTAATCCCATTAAAGGGTTAGTCATTAAAAATAATAATAAATTTATATTTAAAAGATATTTTCATACTAAAATAAAAGCTTCTAATAGAATAGGACCACATAATGAAGATGTGCTATCAGTATTAGTAGGCTCACTATTAGGAGATTGTTATGCAAATAGAAGATATATAGAAGGTACGAGATTTTCTTATAGACAGAGTATAGTACATAAAGATTATTTATTCTGATTATATAATTTTTTTTATATTAGAGGGTATTGTTCTAATTTAAAACCTAGAAAATATACTAAAATATTAAATAAAGAATCTAGTATAAAAGTACATTATGGTTATGAATTTAATACTTTTACATTCAGAAGTTTTAATTGAATTCATGATATGTTTTATCATAAAGGTAAAAAAAAAATTAGTCCAAAAATAGAAAATTATTTAACACCACTAGTTTTAGCTATTTGAATAATGGATGATGGTGGTTGAGCTAATCCAGGTGTTCGTATTTCTACTTATAATTTTGAATTGAATGAAGTAAGTTTTTTAGTATTATTATTAAAAAAATTTTATGATCTGGATTGTACAATACAAATATTAAAAAATGATACTCAATCCTCTATTTATATTAAAAAAGAATCTATACCTAAATTAACAAATTTAATTTTACCTTATATGCATAATTCTATGTATCATAAATTAGGTATTAATGTTTAATTTATTATTATATGACAAAGTAGAAGTTCTTTTAACAGCACATAAATATATATAATAGTCGTGAAATATAATAGACGAGTTTGTAAACTAATTAACTTTAGAGCTAAAGTTAATAAAAAGAGATCTATTAGTTTCTAAGTTTCCGACAGGAGACTTAAAGGAAATATTTTATTTCCTTTGGCGACATGAGTGAAAACAGTTAAAATATTATTACTAATTAAAATTAGGGTAATAATATAAGACTGTCAGTAAACAATTTTATTTTTTTATGTTTATTGCAACAGACTGGGTCACTTGTGGGTGTTAATTTATTTAATGCTTAATGTACAGTCGATCGCACCAATGATATTGAAGTTATCAATATCCTGATTTTACTAATTTAAATAATGAATTTATAGAATTTGATTCATATATAGTACCAGATACTGATTTAGAAGAAGGTGCGTTAAGAATGTTAGAAGTTGATAATAGAGTTATTATACCAGAATTAACTCATACAAGATTTGTAGTTTCAGCTGCTGATGTTATACATTCTTTTGCTTGTCCTTCTTTAGGTATTAAATGTGATGCATATCCTGGAAGATTAAACCAATCATCTGTTTATTTAAATAGACAAGGAACATATTTTGGTCAATGTTCAGAAATTTGTGGTATATTACATAGTTCTATGCCTATAGTTATACAATCTGTTAGTTTAAAAAAATTCTTACTTTGATTACGTGATCAAATGGGTGATTAATATAAATAAGTATATATAAGTTATATATATAAATAATATATATAACTTATATAGTATAAAATATATTTATATAGTTATAAATAACAATAGTTTATAAAAATAATACCTATTGTTATTATTGATATAATTTTTACATACATTAATCTTATTTTTAATCAGTTATATGAATTTCGCATTAATATTATTTTTAATAGGGATCTTAGGTTTTGTTTTAAATAGAAAAAATATAATATTAATGCTTATTTCAATAGAAATAATGTTATTATCTATTACTTTTTTAATATTAATAAGTTCACTTAGTTTTGATGATATATTAGGTCAAACTATTGCTATTTATATTATAACAATAGCGGGTGCAGAATCTGCTATAGGTTTAGGTATATTAGTAGCTTTTTATAGATTAAGAGGAAGTATAGCAATACAATATAAATAATGTATTTAATTATTATTATACTACCATTATTAGGTTCTCTAATTTCAGGTTTTTTTGGTAGAAAAATTGGAGTTATAGGAGCACAATGAATTACTTGTAGTTCTATTATAATAACAACTTTATTATCTATATTAGCTTTTCTTGAAGTAGGATATAATAATATATGTGTAACAATAAATATTATTAAATGAATTGATATAGAATCTATAAATATATTTTGAAGTTTTTATTTTGATAGTTTAACTGTATCTATGTTAATACCTGTTTTAATAGTATCTAGTTTGGTTCATATATATTCTATAGGTTATATGAGTCATGATCCTCGGTGGCGCGTTACGGGAAAAGGCGTTTATGGGGATAAATTGTCAAATTCCGGGGAACTCCTAAAGCTTAAGGTACCAAGCTATAGTTGAAAAACTATAAGTGGCTTAAGTAATTACTAAGATAAGGTAACAAGCCTTAAGATGAGTGAAAACAAAATGGACAATCGCGGATCTAAATCAGTAATGTTCAATAATATTATTGTAAAAGAGCAACGAGTAGACGGCAATTGATTTATTAAGTTACATTTAATAAATTTAAGGTATACTCTAAAGGGTTTCGAAAGAAATAGAGATATAAATCTCGGTTTTAATGTACAACAAGGTTGAAACTCCTATATCAAAATCCCATCTAAACAATTCGGTTTAATAAAATTTTCTACTTCTAATTCTACTATTATAAACCCTGGGATATGATCTGGTCTAATAGATGGTGAAGGTTCGTTTACTATAATAATAGATAGAAATAAAGTTCGTAAAACAGGTTGACGTGTTCAATTGAAATTTCAAATAGGTTTACATACAAAAGATCTTAATTTATTATGCCTATTACAACAACACTTAGGTAGTATAGGTTCTATTCATTTAGCTAAAAACCGAGATATAGTTAATTATTCAATAGATTCAATTGAATATTTATATAAACTTATTTTTCATATAGAAAAATATCCGTTATTAACTCAAAAATCCGCGGATTTTTTTATTATTTAAAAAAGCGGCAGAACTTGTAAATAATAAAGCTCATCTTAGACTTTAAGGTTTGAAAGAAATAGTTAATATTAAAGCATTAATGAACTTAGGTTTATCTAACATGTTAAAATCAGAATTTGCTGAATATATTTTAGTTGAAAGACCTGAGATAAATTATGACAATATAATTATAAACCCTTATTGAATTTCAGGTTTTGTTAGTGCTGAAGGATGCTTTGATGTTCGTATATCTTCTACCAACAGTAAATTAGGTTACCGTATGCAATTAAGATTTATAATCTCTCAACATAGCAGGGATCTTATGTTAATGCAGAAGATAGTCAAGTATTTTGGGTCGGGGAAGATCTATAATTATGGAGGTAAATCAGCTGTTAGTTTATCAATAGTTAATTATATTGATATTACCAATATAATAATTCCACTTTTTAATAAAAACCCTTTTATTGGTATAAAACTATATGATTATCTTGATTGATGTAAAATTCATACTCTAATGATTAATGGTTCTCATTTTACGGTTTAAGGTATAAATTATATTAGAAAAATAAAATCTGGTATGAATATAGGTAGAAAATTGGAAGATAATTAACCATTGTTAATATGAAACACTTTATAAACCAATTGCAAGATAAATTTGATTTAATTGCACAACCAAAGATTTTTTAGTTATTTAAGTTTATTTACTTTTATGATGATTATACTTGTAACAGCAGATAATTATCTTTTAATGTTTTTAGGTTGAGAAGGTGTTGGAATTTGTTCTTATCTTTTAGTAAATTTTTGATTTACTAGAATAGCAGCAAATCAAAGTTCTATTTCAGCTTTTTTAACTAACAGAGTGGGTGATTGTTTTTTAACTATAGGTATGTTTATACTTTTATGATCTTTTGGTAATATAGATTATTCTACAATATTTTCTTTAGCACCATATTTGAATCAAGATATTATTACTTTAATTGGTATTTGTTTATTAATAGGTGCTATGGCTAAAAGCTCTCAAATAGGTCTTCATGTTTGATTACCTCAAGCCATGGAGGGTCCTACACCGGTATCTGCATTAATACATGCAGCTACTATGGTTACAGCTGGTGTATATTTATTAATGAGAACATCACCTTTAATAGAATATAGTTCAACTGTTTTATTACTTTGTTTATGAATTGGAGCTATAACTACTATATTTAGTTCTGTAGTAGGTTTATTTCAACAAGATATAAAAAAAGTAATTGCTTATTCAACAATGAGTCAGTTAGGTATGATGGTTATAGCAATAGGTTTATCATGTTATAATATTGCTTTATTTCATTTAGTAAATCATGCTTTTTATAAAGCTCTTTTATTTTTAGGAGCAGGAGCAGTTATACATTCAGTAGCTGATAATCAAGATTTTAGAAAATATGGAGCATTAAAAACATTTTTACCTTTAATTTATTCAGTTATGTTAATAGCTTCTTTAAGTTTAGTAGCTTTTCCATTTATGTCGGGATTTTATTCTAAAGATTTTATACTTGAATCTGCATATGGACAATTTTATATTTCTAGTACTATTATATATATAATAGCTACTTTAGGAGCTATATTTACTACATTATATTCAATTAAAGTATTGTATTTAACATTTTTAACTAATCCTAATGGACCTTTGATAAATTATAAACAAATTGATCCTGGAAATATATTTATTAATTTTCCTTTAATTATATTAGCTGTTTTTTCAATATTTTTTGGTTATATTACTAAAGATATATTTATTGGGTTAGGTACTGATTTTTTTTCTGATAATAGTTTATTTTTACATCCATCACATGAAATTATGTTAGATACTGATTTTGCTGTCCCAATTATTTTTAAATTATTACCTTTTTTTTTTACTATTAGTTTAGGTTTAATATCTTTAATTTTTTCTGAATTTTTTAGTAAGCTACTTATTAGTTTTAAATTTTCTAACTTAGGTTATAATATTTTTAGTTTATTTAATCAAAGATTTTTAATTGAATTATTTTATAATAAATATATTACTGATGTTGTTCTTAATTTAGGAAGTCAAACTACTAAAATAATTGATAAAGGTTCTGTAGAATTATTAGGGCCATTTGGATTAGAAAAAGGTTTATTAAATTTAAGTAAAAATATAGGTAATTTAAGTACTGGTATAATTACAACTTATGCTTTATATATATTAATAGGTTTAATATTTTATATTTGTTTATTATATTTTTCTTTTGTTAATAATGATATTATATTATTATTATTGTTTGCTATCTTTTCTATTATAAATTCTAATAGTTTGTATTTAACTCATAATAAATTTAATAAAATTTAAAGTAAATTTATATATTTTTTTTTCTAATTGTATTATTTTACACAAAGTACAAATTTATTTTTATATATTATACTAATAATTAGTATTATAATTCATATTTTTAATTATAATTATATATTATATAATTAGATATAATATATCAAATTATATTAATAATATATAATATTATATTTTTGAAACATATAATTAAATAAAAGTTATTATGTTATTATGTTCTATTTTTTTATTATTATTATCTAATTCCCTAAGTTTTAGGCGAGATATTTCTATCTATTATTCCAGAATTGGAATTGTTATACAATTATATTGTATATTTTTTTGTTATAACAACTTATTTATTTCATATTTAGACCAAGGTATAGGACTTTTTGGTGGCTTATTT
>JAAEBD010346313.1_pt1 | contig 6534 bp, 10 predicted proteins | sample 7277991 | NCBI WGS metagenome assembly JAAEBD01 (sample SAMN13877001, study PRJNA601929) | soil metagenome | isolation source: soil | host: Panicum virgatum | place: USA: Fermi National Accelerator Laboratory | collected 2010-11-19 | reverse complement strand
CCAATCGCGTCGCAGTGGGCATGAATCAGCCTCGAAGGTGAGGATGAACTTGTAGGGCGGCATCTTGTTCGCGAGACTTTCCGTGTAAACATGGTCGATAGTTCCGAACCAGAGGTCATTGCAACCGAAAGGCCAGCCGACACCACGGCGATGGCGATTGATGTAAGTGAACGTGTTGAATTTCGCCGAGACGTGTTTCACCGTCTCCATGTCCTGGGTGCAGTCGAAGCGCGAGACGAAAAGAAAGTCCACCTTGTCAGAATGGCGGACTTCAAGGTCGGCAACGAGGCGAGCAACCCGCATGGCTTGGGCTTTATCTCCTTCCCAAAACTGCAACGCCAATAAAATCCTATCGGCCATGATGTTTCTCCAGGTATCGAATAGCGGCTTTCAATCGAGCGACGGATTCTTGACACAGCCCCAATCCCATATTGCAGGGTCCGCAGAGCAATCCCCGGACCTTTCCAGTCACATGGGAATGGTCAATGTGTTTTGCCGGCTTGTCCTGGCAGATGGCGCACAACCCAAACTGTTCGTTCCAAATCCTGTAATATTCATCGGAGGTCAACCCGTAGCGAGCCTCGCGCTTTTTCGCAACGATTTCTTCCCGATGTTTGTCTCGATACTTTTTGCGAGAGGCAATGTTTCGGTCTGGATGTCGCCGCCGATAATCGACACTAGATTTTCGACGCGCGGCGATACGCGCTTCCTCTGTTGTGAATTTCACCCCCTGGGGCACTAGACGTATGCGGTCTGAGAGGTGGACTGATTGGTGTCCGGCCCAGGAAGCGAGCCAGGAGTCGAAGGACCCTCGGGGACATCGAAGCCGCCGCGCACCGCCGGCACGCCAAAGGCTTCGTTGTAAAACTTCCGTCGCGCGCGAAGCATCTGATAGCGGTCGATGGCGTCCTGCATTTTCTTCTGGTCGCCCGCGCCCTTTGCGAACGCGTCCATGTGACCCTTGATTTCGTCAGCGGTGCCGTTCTCCTCGGACGCAATCTGGTCGTGATGCGCCTGGGCGGGCTTCTTGAAAGCAGCCGTCAGGTCGGCGACATCGTTCTCGTCTATGGCGGCGCCGGAGTCGGCGTTTACTTGCTGTGAGCGGAGGGAATCAAGGGACGTGATTCCGTCGCTTTGGTCGAGGGGCATTGGAGCTTGGCTTTCTTGGAGCCCCGGCGCAAAGCCTCGCGGGCTTTGGCGTCGGCGGCTCGGTTGTTCATCTCTTTGATTGATTTCAGGTCGAACATAAAAGTAAGCGGCGTGGTATTTACCCCCTTAACGCGAGGACACGGGTTGCCTGGGCTTCTTCAACCATTATCTCCCAGAGGTGAGTATCGGAAACTGGACGCCGCTTGCCGGTGGTCTTGGGGACAACGCTTCGGCCTGCTCGTTCCGTCTCACTCAAATCAAAAGCTCGGGAATGTTTCATGAGGCACAACAACAGTAAAGCCCCTCCTGGCATCTCGCCAGACAGCATGTCCCCGAACTTAAAAGTTACGCCTTGCAAGGATTCCAATCTCCGCGCAGGCGGGTGCGAACACGATGGCAATTCGCGCACACCAAATCGCACTTCGCAATTTCTTCCATAATCAAATCCGTTTTCACATGCCGGGCCACTGCATCGCCAACACTGAAAAGCTTGACCGTTCCCGGACGATGGTCCCAATCCATACACTCCGAAGAAAAGGTGCAACCACAATCGTAACAGGGTCGCTCTGCCTTTAGCAAGGCGAACAGCGTCGGAAGACGCTTCTCGTGCGCCCGGACTTTTTCCGGGTTCTGTTGGCGCCAGTTTTTCTGATACACTTTGGCGCGGGCTGCATCTACGAACGGCATAAATTGGTGGACCCTATCGCGGCCCAGGCGCCGGATTTGAACCGGGGGTCCCAGAGGGAGCCCATAAATCGAACGAGCCGCCCGTGCTCGGGCCGGCGCCGGATTTGCGGTCCGGTGCGCTCAGGAGTGAGGGTCCCCCGTATTTCACGCCTCGTGGTTTTTAGCACTGGTCGGCTTAGGCCATGCGGCCTTTCGGTCCGCGCTCCATACCGGATGCCCAGTGGGTTTTCCACGCGGTCGTGCGCCGCCGACTCGTTCAAGGCCGCGCTCAATTGCCGCTTGGCCCGTGGGGTTTTTGGGTTTTCTACGCCCAAATTGTTGGCGGTCACGGCAGGGGTCGAACCTGCATCACAGCTCTGAGCAACCTTCGCTTTCGTGAAGGCTGGTCCGAGCCGCATCCTAGATTTAGACGACATGACCATAAATTGGTTGCGGCGGGTCGGAGTCGCACCGACGGAGGTCAGCTTATGAGACTGACTTGAATCTCATTCTCCCCGCAAAAATTCAAAGAGCTACCAGTAAAGGAGCCGGGCCGACTCACTTTGTCAACCCGCAGCCCGGCAAAGCTTCCGAAGGCGTTTATACACACCATCCTTCTCCATCCGTTCCAGGATAGAAACGTGCAGCCGGAACCACGCCGGCTTGTGGTTGCGATACCGCAGGTGCGCCAGCTCGTGGGCGATGGTGTCCAGCGTCTGATACGCGTGTAAACGGTAGCATCGCCGCCCGCCCTGAAAAGCAATCTGCACCCGGATGCGCCCATCGCTGGAGCAGTCGCCGTAGAACCACTTGTCCGGCGGGAGCTGCTTCACCTTCTTGAGCGGCAGGTCGAAAGTGAGCGCGTATTTCCAGGCGGTCGCCTCGACGAACTTCCAAAGCTTCTTGTCGCTCATGAGATGCGGAAAAGGTCCTGGTAGATGGTGTCGCGCTGGTCTTCGGTCAGGTCGAGCAGGGCCTTCGCCAGCTCGATGCCCTTCTCGTCGCCGTGCTCCTCAGCCCAGTCGAGACAGAACTGGACGTGACATGTCTCCAGGTTGCCGTCATCGAGAACGATGTGCAGGCTGCCGCCGCATCCGTTGCCGGGCAGCTTGTAGTAGTCCCGCGCCATCTTCAAAACTTGTCCGACTGTTTTCATAAAATCTGTCCAATAACCCAGGCCAACACAAACAGTCCCGCGACCACTAGAAGTGCCGGATGAATGGCCACCAAAGCCACTCCGACTCCAATGATTAAGAACACGGGGGCCAGGAAAAACAGTCCCGCCTTGAGATAATAAAGATGTTTTTTCATTTTCCCTTTTCAAGTTCGCGATGAACAATCCGGCGGATGGTTTCGTGATGCCACCACTTGCCGGAGGGCGGTGGAAATCCCGATATGCGCAGCGCCCGCGCAATGCCGAGGAAACTATTACCGGCATTATACAGCGCCATGATTTCAGCGATGACCGCTTGCTCACTCTGCCGGCGCGCCGGGTTGGCCGCTTCGCCGTAAGGCTGCGGCCCGCCACAAGGCTTGCCTGTCTCAAACTTCTTGCGGCGGCGCCCGGCCAAAAGCTTTTTCGCAATCTGGTCCTTCTCCCACTCAGCCAGGGCGCCCATGATTCGACGAATCAGCTTGCGCGTCGGGTCCGAGTCGGCCATGACCAGCTCTTCGCCGGAGTCGGCGGAATAAACCAGGACGCCGCGCTTCTCGCATTCGCGCAGGAAAACTTCCTGCTCAATCATATCGCGCGCGATGCGGTCCGCCCGCTCGACGACAATCGTCATGACGTTCGTCGCATTGGTGCAGAGGTCGAGGCACTCCTGCAATTTTTTGCGCGCCTCGAACTTGTCCCCGCCGCTCTGCTGGTCGCCGAACTGGCGGACGACCACGAATCCTTTCGTGATGCAGAACCGCTGAATCTCTTCCATCTGGCGATTGTGCCCGCCCTTGTCGAGCTGTTCCGCCGTGCTGACACGAAGGTATGCGAAGACGCGCATGCTCATTAGTGTTTCAGTTTGAAAAATCCTGGGACCTTGAACTTCAGCTCGGCCTGGACCTTCTCCAGCTTGCCGGCTTTCGCGTAGGCTTTCCAAAGGTCCCCCGCATCCTCGCCCCATCCCGAGAGGACAAACCAAACGTGAGGTAGGCCGGCGCTCAGCGTCCGAAGTTCAGTCTCCCAATCATACCAGAGGGCGCTCTCATTCATGCTGCCGTCCTCACTCAGGGCGATAGAGGCTTCGTCGCTCCCACGAACCCATCGCGCGATGGCGTCTTTCGTCTCCTGCGAGATGTCGCTCGCCTCGAAGGCCAACAATTCATAGCGTGTGCGGTATCCCATAATCAGAAGCGAGGAAAAACTGTGTAGCGGGCCACGATGACCCAGGTGAGAAACTCCGTGCCATACATCAGCAACACCACGGGGTCGAACCCGCGTGTGGCGTGAAGGTATGCGTATCCCAGCGAGAGGCCGAGAAGGAGTGACGCCGTTGTGGCCGGCGGCACCAGGGTGCAACCGTCTTTGATGGCACGCCATGCCGCCGGGAAGCCGGCGAAGCAAAAAGCCACGCCACTGAGGAAGCCGAGAGTTGCGATTGCGGTCATGTTACCGTGAGGTTTCAATCCGGTTGTCGTCCACGAGCGGAACGCAGAACCGCTTGCGCTCGTCCTCGCTCATGCCGAAGCGAATGAGCTGCTTCTTGGTCTTGGCCACATTGCCGCTGTTCGAAGCCCGGCAGTCCCAGCCGGTGTAGTCGCAGCCGCCGCGCGCCACAAACCATCGCCCGTCCTTCAGTGAGCCCCAGACAATCCAGTCGTCGCCGTCGTTCTCCCCGTCCACCTGCCCATAGATTTTCCTCACGTCATCACGGCAGAACGTATCCAGACTGACATCCGAGCCAGGAGGGGCGTCAGGTCGAATGGGAGTGCAGTTGCCGCCGGTTCCCTCACCGAAAACCTCGGCCCAGTCGTAGCCATCGAGTGCAAGTAGCATGGGGGAAAGTAGCGCAGCCGGCGCCGGATGTCAACTCAGGGGAAAAGGGATGACGGCCCAGGGACTCGAACCCTGGCGCGGGTGGCAGGCAATTACTGAGAATGCTAACTTTCTCTCAAAGCCCGGTTAGCCCACACGCGGCAACCAACGCCATCGTGGAGGAATGTCGCACACCGCCGTCAGGTCGTCAAGGCTCAGTGAGGAAAACCACAAAGCCCTTGGCCGCGCCGCCGGTCGAGGTGATGTTGAGAGCCTCATTCACGGCGGTCTGCATCGCCACGGCAATCGGGTTCACCGGCAACGTCAGCTCACCGCGCGCCAGGATGTCCATCGCGCCCGTGAGCGCAGTGGCATTGCTGAAGAACTGCACCGTCGCGTTCGCGGCGGCAGTGACCATGAAGCCAACGACCTTGTGCCGATTGCCTGGACTGGCAGCGGCAATCGTCGTGCTGCCGGCGGCGCCTTGGGCGAGCGGGAAAAAGTTGACCGTCTTCCCGTAGTTCGTCCCGAGTTTGGCAAGCAGCGCGGCTAGGGTAGCTTCTGTCGCGGCGCCCGCCGGCAACGGCAGGGCCGTGATAGTGGCGTCCACATTCACCGGCACAGTGCCGGCAATGCTAACCGGCTGTGTGGCGGGGAAGTTGCCGACATTCACCGAACCGCTGACCGGCTGTGTGGCGGGAAAATTGTTGACGGATACCGCACCGGAGACTGGCTGTGTGGCCGGAAGATTGCCGACGTTCACCGTGCCGTTCACCGGCTGCGTGGCCGGAAAATTGTTGACTGACACCGCGCCGGATACCGGCGGCAGGCTTCCCACATTCACCGTGCCGCTCACTGGCTGCGTAGCGGGAAAGTTATTCACTGCCACCGCACCGCTCACCGGCTGTGTGGCTGGAAAATTATTGACTGCGATGGAGGCCGGGAAATTGTCCACACTCACCGTGCCGCTTACCGGCTGTGTGGCTGGAAGATTCGTGACCGCAACCGAACCAGCGACCTGCTGCGTGGCCGGGAAGTTGTCCACACTCACATCACCGCTCACCGGCTGCGTCACTGCACTGCCATCCACCTTCACGGCGCCGGCTGGAGTCACCGTCGCCAGTTGCGCGGATGAACCGTCCTTGATACTCACGTCACTCATAGGTTGCTCTTGTGGGGCCGGGGTCAGTCCGAGCGTGTCGTGAATAGACCCCAGGCGGGCCAAAATCTTCCAAAGAAGGTCGCGCTCCCCATCTCCCGGAATACCCTCCTGCGTCATCACAACAACTCACCAGGAAAAGGTGCGCGGTTAGGGCGAAAAGTCAATCCAGGGGAGCATCGGGTAAATACCCGATGTCATCAAGCCGTGGCGGCACCTCGACACCGTGGTTCATGCCGTAGCGCCGGTCGTAGACAGGACGGAGCAATTTGTGCCGTGCAGCCGTTGTGTGTCCTGGCGAGTGTCCACCGGAACCGCAATCGGTGTTTAAACAGCGGGGCGAAGAAGGCAAATTTTTCATAGCGCGGGAACCACCGAGCGAGGCTCGCGGCCCGGCGCGCCCCCCGTGGGGGTGGGGCCGACCCGCGTTAACGATAATGTCGAGGTGGGCAGACCTTGCCGACCTGGGGCTGCACAGGACTGGGCACAAATGCGACGCCTTAACGCCTTGATGCCCAGGAGATAACGCCGATTTCAAAAATTCTGGCCACCTTAACGCCGCTGTGGCCACTTGAACTGTGTCATTGTG
>JAAEBD010347803.1_pt1 | contig 6746 bp, 7 predicted proteins | sample 7277991 | NCBI WGS metagenome assembly JAAEBD01 (sample SAMN13877001, study PRJNA601929) | soil metagenome | isolation source: soil | host: Panicum virgatum | place: USA: Fermi National Accelerator Laboratory | collected 2010-11-19 | reverse complement strand
GCAATCCTCCTCCCACTCATTCGTTTTTGCATATCTCACCTCATCAAGAAAGGGAGACCATATACAACCGCCACTGAGTGAAGCCATAACGATTTAAGGAAGCTTCTCATAGGCGAGCGCCCGACTCACCTATGAGAGGCCATAAATTTGACAAAGTTCTCTCGGTCGGAGTACAGAGGCCGATCCGAGAGACGGCAATGTGGGCTGATCCCGACAAGCGGCATCCTTGGCCACCCACATCGACGCCACATGAGGAAACAGATGGATGAACGCTGTTCAAAGCGTTTCAGACAACACAATATCAGAGATGCATGCACCTCCTTTCTCTCGATTGGAGAACTGTAGCCCAATCGAGGCTGATAAGAAATAGATAGGATACTTTCCGGTTATAGTCGAGAGCACGCGCCGGAAAGCTCCCATTCAACAGACAGACAGATGAGTAACGCTAAAATTGACCCCTCACTTGGGAGATAGGGAAAAGACAAGCAGCCGAATGCATCTCCCAAGCGATGTGAGAGGGACCGTTTGCAAGAGTAAGGCTCCCCCTTACTCTTGCGGCTACAAGACAGAGTCTTGTAACTGATTCCATGATACACAGAAAAGTGACGGATTCTCACGGAATAGGGGGCAAAACTTCTTCTGAATTTTTCTTACAGAATCATAGAGAAGTATTCCGTAAACAGTAAAAAGAATCTCCGACTCTCGTATAAGTCGGAGATTCTTTTGCTATTTTTTGCGGATTACGGAATCACAATTCCGTCCAAGATTCCGTCCACTTCCGTATATTTCTATGCTATACTTGAAAGAAATGCAGAAGGGCCGCCATTACTGACAGCCCTTGCATGCTTCCCTCTTGCAAAGAGAAGCGCGTATTTTTAGACAGAGCAATTATAACACAAGGTGGATAGTTATGGAACGAACAAAATTGAAAGAAGCCAGAAGGGCTAAAGGTATCGCCGAAAAGAAAAGGCTCACCCAGGCCGATGTAGCCGATGCTATTGGGTGTTCTGTTGAGGTCTACAGTATGTGGGAACGTGGAGAGTGCTATCCACAAGAGCACTACCGCGATAAATTGTTGCTGTATTATGGTGTGAAAGATCCGAAAGAATTGGATCTGGTACCAAGTAACTTGGTACTTGATCTAGGGGAACTGATTACAATGCTAGAACAATATGACCGTCGTGAAGTGTTTGCAAAGTTGCAAGCGTTGCAAATGTGTGCAGGAATGGATTTATTAGCACTTTTAGATGGTTCTCTGGTCCATCCTGAAGAACATCTAAAAACCAGTCGAGTTATAATTGATGAAAGTTGGGGGCTGCTCAGTAGCGGGAGTTTTCCCATTGCTGAGAGTATTCTAAAAGCTTGCATCCCCCAACTTTCTAGCCTAGCGGCGCACTCATCAAAATATCAACATCAAGCCGCGTTACTGACTGTAGAGGCACATCTCATACTAATGAGTATTGCCTCGCACAGACTCAATTATGGTACTCGTGAACTGTTTGGGCTGGAAGCAGTACGTCTTGCAGAATTGTCGAAAGATAGCAGCATTCATGTGATGGCTCTTAGCTGGCATGCCAACACCTATGAATCATGCTACCATCTACCGGAAACAGCCATTGCTATCTACAGCGATGCACTCCCATATCTAGATGACGATGTGCCATTAAGCAAAGCCGATATTTGTATCGGTTTAGCCAAGGCGTATGCACTAGAGAAAAATGAAACCAAGGCAATGGACTATATAGAGATAGCAAAAACGACCATGCCAGACGATCCTGAGTTAGACCCGCTTTATCATTGTATCCGTACAGGGCAAGCAGAAATGGATCAACGGGAAGCAAGAGTGTATCTCTTGCTAGCGGAATATTTTCCCAGCAATAAGAACTATCCTCAGATGGCCTATGATGCCTATGAAAGATCCATAAGGAGTCAGCCCATAGACATAGGCCATCGCGGGGAAACACTGGTACAGAAAGCGAAGGCTGCACAGGTGATTGGGGATTTTAAGGAATACATTAAATGTCTAGTGGAAGGGGTACAGATCGCTCTCCAGTTCGGAAGTAAAATCCGAATCAATAGCGCAAGGAAAGCTCTTCGCAAAGCTCCTCCTGAATGGCGAAAAGAGAAGCCCTATCAAGATTTGGTCAAGCTGCTGAAGTGAAGGAACTATCAAGTTGTACGTTGAGAGCAGGCACAAAAAGAGCAGGTATTGACAAACAATACCTGCTCGACTCATTTCTATGCTACTTCTCCGCTTGCCCAAAGAGCACATGTAAACACTGGTAGAGATAGTACGTCTCATCATGGTTGAGAATGACCGTCTCCGATTTTGGCGCGTCATCCGGTGACACTGCTTCGTTGGTAATCGCAGGGGCCGCAAGCTCAAACGCATGAGGTGCACCGTAATCACTCGTGATAATGAGAGAAGACTCTCCCAAGTTGTACACTAACGGTACAGGGAGCTTATGTAAAGGTGAGACAATAATAATTGCACTCATAGGGATAACTCCTTTTGTAACGCGCCTCTAGTGGTCTAGACGAGAGGCGCTTACTTTTCTACTGTTACGATTTTGACTCTACGGTTACGACGACGCCTTTTTCAATAGCGGTCATGTGACCATTCACTTTTGCCAGATCTACCGCGCTTTTAATCTGCACGACTTTGCACACTTTTAGCAGCGTTGCCCATTGGACCGCGTCCCTTGCTACCCCCATCTTTTGCGCCCGTAGCTTTGCCCGTTTTATCTCTTCGGTCAGAGGTGATTGCTGTCTTGGGGCGCTGCTCTCTTGCGGTTTCCCTGTACCTTCTGGTCGTGGCGGCTGTTGTTTCCCATCATTGATGGGAACCGCTTTTACCTGTACCAGCTTGCCACCATCGCCTAATACGAGTGCGTTCTCATCATAGAGACAAAGACCAAACTGGTCACCGAAGTGTCGTAGCGCACGTTTAAGCGCGTCGGTATACGCATCCTTTCTCGCTTTTTCATGCATCTCAATCGTGTAGGGGTCGTTCACAATACCAACCCCGTCCCCTGCGAATGGGAACGCCGCGCCTAACACATACAACTCAATGTCACAGGTGTAGAACTCTACCACTATCCCCTTTTTGGGATCGGTACAGCTTTCACGGCTACGGGCAACGACTTTGGTACCCCATCCACCAAAGCCAAAAATGCGGTTAGCGTTATCTTCAGCAGTCTTACCCGTGATGTAGGCAAGCATCTTACCCCCACCTTTACGGTGTCGAATGAGACGCATATCAAGAGGCTGTGTTAATTGCTCAAGCTGGCTTGGGTGTAGCCCTTCATATTGCTGTTGTTCGTTCATGGCGTGTGGGTGGGAGAGAATCCCACCCGTCTCCTTCCTAGTAGATATTGAAGAGTACTTCATAGTCGGCGCGTGCCTCTGCTTCAATTTGGTAGAGTCGTTGCCGATTGGTCATTTGACGCCATGTCAGTTTGACGGTGGAATAACCGTCCCAAACGATGTAGCGCCGTGTATCATTCGGGCGTTCAAGAATGCTTGTGTTTTGTAGAGTTTGTGTCATAATAAAAATCTCCTAGAGAGACGGGGTAGATTTTCAAGGTTTGTTCCGTCTCATCTAAGAGTAATTATATCATCAAAGTGACGAATTGTCAAGTATTTTGATGAATTATTTTACAGTAAAATAATTCATCATTCCACTTTTTTCTTGCGTCCACGTTTCTGTTGCTGTGTGGGGACTGCCGTCTCTACCTCATGTATCCAGAAGTAGAGACGATTTTTGTGTTTGCCCATTGGTACGATACGCCCTTCTAATCGTGCGTGTAGTGGGGCGCTACGATCATAGTCAAATCCTGTCTTCTGCTTCCATATTGCCGGTACCATAGACATAGCTACAATCCTATTGCCAAGTGCAAGAATTTGCTCATCAGTTAATACTGGTACATCTTCAAGAGGAATAATGTTTTTTTCTGGCAAGTAATCACCTCCTTATCATTGTCTTTCCTCACTAGTATAAGCTAAAGTGATGAATTATTGCAAGTCATATTGTTACTAATGGGTTGTTGACAATTCGTCACAATGATGATATAATAAGGAAAAGAAACCAGTAGTATCACGAAAGAAAAAAGCAGTGAAGGTAATACGCGGGTACAAAACAGAGCTTGACCTCAATAACGCACAAATCACTGCGTGCCTCAAACATGCCGGTACCGCTAGATTCGCGTATAATTGGGGACTCGGACGCTACGAGGAAGAATACCAAGCAGGACGTAAGACGCCTAGCTCTATCAGTCTGCACAAAGAATTAAATGCTCTCAAGCAGAGTACTTTTACTTGGATGTATGAGGTCTCCAAATGTGCTCCACAAGAGGCACTACGAGACCTTGAAAAAGCGTTCAAGAATTTCTTTCACAAGTGTAAGCTCAAAAAAATGGGACAGTGGAAAGGTCGGACGGGCTACCCCAAATTCAAAAGTAAGAAGCGTGGTATTGGAAGCTTTCGCTTGACAGGTTCTATCCGTGTCACGTCCAAGAGTATACAACTACCACGACTTGGAACGTTGCGATTGAAAGAAGCGGGCTATATTCCCGACCGCAATGTCAAGATTTTCTCTGCTACGGTCTCCGAACAAGCGGGCCGTTGGTTTGTGAGTGTGCAAGTAGAGGAAGAAGTAGAGGCTCCAACGCAGGCAACAGGTAAAGCCGTTGGAGTAGATTTAGGTATCAAGACGCTTGCAACGCTCTCAGATGCATCTACTATAGAGAATCCTAAAGCACTCAGATCAAACTTGAAAAAGCTCAAAAGGTTGTCACGTTCCCACTCCCGTAAACAAAAGGGAAGCCGCAACCGTGCAAAAGCAACCCGCAAACTTGCCCGTCTGCATGCGCACATTGCCAATATCAGGTCAGATACTTTGCACAAAGCTAGCTCCATGATCGTAGCGAAAAACAAGCCAGATCAGGAACGGCCCGTCTGCATTGTGATTGAGGATTTAAATGTGAGTGGCATGCTCAAAAACCGCAAGCTCGCACGTGCTATAGCCGACGTGGGATTCTACGAGCTGCGCCGTCAACTTGAATACAAAGCGAGTCAATCCGGTTCCCTTGTTCATGTGGTGTCACAGTGGTATCCGTCGAGCAAGACATGCTCATGTTGTGGATGGATTGACAAGGATCAAGCCCTCTCTGATCGAATGTTTGTTTGTGAAGATTGTGGATACGTGGCTGATCGCGATTACAATGCAGCAAAAAACTTGAGCCAATCGGCATAAACTTTTAGAAATACCGTGAGTTACACGGGAATTAACGCCTCTGGACAGAGTAGCTCTGGCTTGGGTGAAAACGCAAGTGAAACTATTCTGGGAGAAGGAGGAACCGAACACTAAATGTGGCTTGCACACATTTAGATAGGTTTTGGATAACGGACTCGCCTTATCTTGAACCACTCAAGGTGGTTATGTATTGCTAACCCTTTTGCTATCCTTGCCTGATGCGTCCTGGCACTCCTTTTGCTCTCACTGTTTAGCTCCGCAAGACAGGAGGCGATCTCCTCCTGAGTGGGCTTGCAAACTCTCCTTCTGGGAATCTTCCTCATCTTCTACCTCTCTGCCTGATGCAAACCCTTTCATGACCTTTAGGAATCTCTTAGGTTCCATACCGCGCAACCACATTCTAGAGGAAGCTTCTCGATCATCTTCTTGCCTGAGATAACCGAGAAACTATGATTAGTGCTACAGTACACTTAGGAAGTTTCTCACAGGAGAGCGCCCGCTGACCTGTGAGAAACCATGATTACCGCCACAGTATGCTAGTGCATATCCACGCGCAACCCAATCTGAGAAACGTTAATCGTCCCTCAAGGAGAACTCAAGTTGCCAGACGCCGTCATCTTTGCAGATGGCAATTCCGCGTGCCCTAAACCATTGCAAGTAACTAGCAATGGCAATGCTTTTGGCCCGTTGCCCTCGTGCTACTACCCGTATCTGACTGATGGCATTCAGCCCTGCCAAGTGAGATGCCACCTCACTTGGGCTTGGTTCGGCAATCCTCCTCCCACTCATTCGTTTTTGCATATCTCACCTCATCAAGAAAGGGAGACCATATACAACCGCCACAGTGAAGCCAGTTTTAAGGAAGCTTCTCGACTACGGAGTCACAGAGACCGAGGCCGAGAAGCCAGGGATGTAGATTTGACCGCCTACATATCCCCATGTATACGATGGGAAACAGATGGATTTTGCCCAAAGCCCGCGCTTCAGACAATACAGATATCAGAGATGCACGCGCCTCCTTTCTTGCGCATTGTGAGGGGTGCCACTCAAGTCGCACAGCATCGAGAACGCAGGCGAGCCAGAAGCGGCAAAGTCGCACCTCGCCTGCATACCCGCAAGAGATTCATAGCACAACCGTCACAGTACGCGTGTTGTGTGTGGGACGTTCCGGCGCAGGTGAGACACCGGAACGCTCCAACAGACAGACTAATAGATAGGTAACTGGTTGGTAGTCCTTCATCACTTGGGAGGTGGAAAAGGAGTACTAGCGAAAGATCTCCCAAGTGAATGAGAGGGAAGGTCAAGCAACGATTCCGAACCGTTGCCCGCAAGTGGCAGGGGCTACCCCCTCTCCCACTTGCTCACTACAAGAGACTCACGATCTCGTGTAGCTACTTTCATAATACCTGAAAAAGTGACGGATTTTTGCATGTTTTTATATCACATTCTTTACCAAATTTTATACGAAGAGAACATACTATTCATCACATTT
>JAAEBD010286772.1_pt1 | contig 8212 bp, 10 predicted proteins | sample 7277991 | NCBI WGS metagenome assembly JAAEBD01 (sample SAMN13877001, study PRJNA601929) | soil metagenome | isolation source: soil | host: Panicum virgatum | place: USA: Fermi National Accelerator Laboratory | collected 2010-11-19 | reverse complement strand
CGGGCGATCCGCGGCCGACGACTCGGCAGGTGGGGAGCGCGACGAGAACGGCGTCGCCCTTGCCGAACAACCTGCGCAGCCAGCTCCGCTTCTTCGGCTTCTCGGGCTCCGGCTCCGACGGCTTGGCATCGTCGGCGGCGCCGCTGTCGTGGGCGCGTTGCTTCCCGATGATCCTGGCGACCTCGGCGGCCCGCGCGCGCTCCTTGAGGTGCGGGTGAGCGCGGCGCGCGTCGTCACCGGGTTGCCACAGCGACGTCGTTCCCCTCGGTTTCGCCTCGGGCTCCGGCTCGCCCGCGACGCGGTGGCCGGGACCTCCGATGACGTGACCCGGGTGCTGCGCGTAGTGAGGAGGCTCGGCCGCCGGCTTCGCCTCGTCGCCGCGGCTCGGCCGGATCCGCGTGCGACCGACCGCGATCCCTCCGGCGGCCTCGTGCTCGGCCCGCTTCTGCTTGTACGCGTGCGGGTTGACCTCGCGGCCGGGGCCGCGGAGCCCGCCCGGGCGGTCGCGGCGCCCCACCGTGGCCGCCGCGACGCGGGCGTCAGCCTTCTCGGTCTGCTCGGAGCCGTCGTCGTCGGCGGCGGCCGGCTCCTTCGGCTTCTTGGTCCTGTTCCTCTTCCACCACGAGGATCCCGGCGCGTCGTGGCGCCAGTCGATCTTCCGGCCGTACCTGAGCCCCTTGGTGACCACGAGAAGCGGCGCGGAGAGCTCGCGGTCGACCCGCCGCATCTCGCCGGCGGCGTCCGCCCTGCGCTGCTGGACCGCGGCCTTGAGCTCGTCGTCCGCCAGGCGGTCGAAGGCCTTCCACGCGGAGTCGTCGGCCTCACGGAGGGACAGGCCGCGCGAGTCGAGCGCGAAGTAGTACGGCGTGCCCCGCGAGTCGATGACCCCGACGTAGGCGTGGCTGGAGCGCCGGATCGCCGACCGCGTGACCTCGACCGTCGCGTAGCGCGCCAGGTCGTCCCGGACCTCCTGATACAGCCGCGGCGTCATCCTGGCGCGGTCGAGCTGGAGCCCGGGCTCCTGGATCCGGCCGTGCACCCACAGCGAGTAGTCGGGAGGCTTGGTGAACGACTGCGTCGGCGGCGGTGGCTCGGCGATCGACGGACCGACCGGGACGATGAACAGGTTGCCGCGCTTGACGAACTGGTACGGGGTCGCCACGCCTCGAGCTTAGTCGAGATCGATCGCGTCGTACACCTCGGCCTTCGCGAGGTCGTCACTCCTGAGCGAGTGTGTGACGACGGAGTCCCAGTCGTCGATGTGCAGGCGCGACAGCACCTCCGGCGTCGGGCCGCTCGACTCGTTGTCGGCCGCGCCACCCGGCGAGCCGGCCGCGCCCGGCTGCGGCGGCGCCGACCGCGGCTTGCCCTCGGCGTACTGGCGGATCTGCTCGGCGCCGTGCTGCTCCTCGGCTCCCGGCGGCTCCGAGAACCGGGGAGGCGGCGCCTCGGCCCCGGGCGGGCCCGGCTGACCTTGCTGCTGCCCGGGTTGCGGCTGCTGCGCCATCGCAGCCATCTGCTGCTTCTGCATCTTGTACCCGATGTACGTCGCGTTCATCACGACGTCGCCGTCCTCGACCGGCGGCAGGTCGTCCATCGCGCGCACCTCGTTGAGCTTGAGGTGGGTCTGCGCCTGCTGCTGGCGCAGCTGCATCGCCTGCTCCTCGGTCTTGGCGTCGAGGCCGACGAAGGCGAACTCGAACCGAGGGTCGACCTTCCAGATGACGTGGCGGTTGACGGAGTCCTCGACGAAGTTGAGCAGCGGCTGCAGGCCGCGGTCCTTGGACGCCTTCTGCTGCGCCTCGTTGGTGCTCATGAACACCGGCTGCTGGCCGACGCCGCCGCGGAGGTCGAAGTTGATCTCGGCGGGGTCGATGCGGAACAGCGCGCAGGTGATCTTGCAGAGGTACTCCATCCACATCTGGTAACCCATCTCGGTATTGCTCAGCTGCATCTGGATCCACTGCACGTCCTCCGAGTTGAGCATCGGGGTCTTCCAGGCGTTCTGAACGCCGGCGACCTGCGAGTGCCACATCCTCTTGAACGCCTCGAACTGGACCGGCGGGACGTTCCCCTTCACGTTGAGCAGGCCCTTGACGGTCGAGCCCTGCGAGAACATCCGGCGGTTCCACTCCTCGGCCCACAGGTGGCTCGTGATCGTGGTGATGAGCGTCTCGATCTCCGGCAGCCCGTAGCCGTACGCCTTCTCGTGCGACCGCGGGTTGCGCACGCAGAACGCCATCTCGTCGATGGTGAACTCCGCGGTGATCGACGAATTCATGACCTGGACGTACTTGATGTCCTTCCTCAGGTCGCGCAGCCGCGATGGCGTGCCCTTCATCTGCTTCGGGGTCGCCGTCCGGATCGTGTTGCTCGGCACCGCGTGGAACGAGTAGACGCCGCCGCCGCGCGTGCGGACTGACTCGAAACACGCCTGGTCGTAGGTCAGCGAGTCGCGCACGAACTTCGACAGGAACGGGCGGAGCCCGTCGCGGTCAAGGTTGTAGTCGCGGCCGGTGTTGAGCACCAGCATCTGCAGCTGCTCGCACCTGTCCTTCTCGCCCTGGCTGAGCAGCCGCTTCTTGTCGCCGAACCGCGGGCGGATCTGGAACCCGACGCTGTACTTGTTCGGCTGCAGCCGGGCGAACGTGTTCACCTGGTCGATGCGCGTCAGGATGATCGGCGCGACGTAGGTGTCGCGCTCGGACACCTGCCGGAGCGTGTCGTACGTGAGGTACGTCGGCGCGTTCCGGTAGCCCATGCCGACCGAGTCGAGCATCGCGAACGGGTCGGCGAACCACGACTTCGGCTGGTTCTCCTGAGACTGGGACGACAATCCAGCCTTGGCGGCTGCCGCCTTGGCGGCGCTCTCGTTCGACCACGCCTTCTCGAGCAGCTCCTCGAAGGCCGCCGTCGCCGCCTTCTGGACGTCGGGCGGTAGCGCGGCCTGCCGCTCCGCGAGCGCTTGCGCTTCGACCACGGGCTACCTCCGCGCCGGCGCCTGGTTCAACTTGGCGAGCTTGAGGGTGAGGCGCTGCTTGGCGATCCGCATCTTCTCGCGCCGGACGTCCTGCTCCTGCCAGTCGTTGTCGACCGCGACGGAGTTGACCTTCGCGTTGATCTTCTCGAGCGCGGCGGAGCGCTCCTTGTCGCGGGCCATCCGCGCCTCCCGGCGCTTCAGCTGGTCCTCCTCGAGCGACAGCTCCTGCTCGCACAGCTTGCTGGCCTCGTCGAACAGGGGCGTCCCCTTGAACTGCGCGATCCAGTCGTCGCTGTATAAGCTCTTCTGCACCTCGCCCGTCTTGATCTGCCGCGTCGGAGCCTCGGTCGCCGTCGAGATCTTCCCCGACCCGACGGCCAGCCGGCCGTCGTGCGCGATCGCCGCGCGGCGCGCCGCCTTGGGCGACGCGAACTTGCCGGGCAGTCGCTTCGGGGCGGCCCCGTCCTTCGAGTGGAACTCGACGTGGTGCTCCCCGCCGCCGGCTGGCTTCACGTCGTACCTCCCGCTCGTGAGGTAGTGGGAGCCCTTCTCCATCGGGCGGAGGTGACCTCCGTTGCCGTCGATCCTGACCTGGTCGTCGATGGACGTGGCGTCGGACTTGGACAGCTCACCACCCGAGGGCGCCGGGAGACGGAACCCGGACTTCACCACGCCGCGGACCCACCCGACGACGTCCTCGAGCCGGACGCCGGCGCGCTGTGCGTTGCTCATCCCGGACACAACCGCCTTGGCGACGACCTCCGCCTTGATCGGGGAGCACGTGCACGCCTGCGGCCCGACGTTCATCGGACCAACGCCGTGGGTCCCCTGCATCGAGCACATCCGGCACTGCGACTTCTGAACGGCGGCGTGCCGCGCGAGGACGCTCTTGACGATGTGGACGTGCTCCTCCCCGAGCGACACCTGGCGGATCTCGACCGGCCGGGTCGACCCGGCGCCGTACAGCGACGACGTGCCCTGCGTCGGGACCTCGGGCGCGTGCGCCCCGTGGTTGCACAGGTCCAGCAGCTGCCCGCCGGCGCCGCGGGCGATCGGCGCGTAGCCGATCTGCGGCGCGTCGCCCTCCCCGCACTTCCAGGGGCTGTCCCCGATCGTGCACGAGCCGGTCCTGCCCGCCTGCCCGTCGTAGTGGAGGCAGCCGCTGCACTTGGAATTCGGGTTGACCTCCCGGGCGACTCGTCCGGGGAAACCACCACTGATGACGGTGCCTGCTGTCATGCCGCCAGCCTACCAGCGGCCCCCGGATCGCGTCCAGCTCGACGTCTAGGCCGCGTCGCCCACGACCGCCACGAACACCCGGGCCGGCAGCGACGAGCTCGGGTTGGACAGGAACAGGCTCGCGAGCTTGCCGCGCAGGAACAGGACGCCAGGCTGGGCCTGCCGCTGGTAGAGCGACATGACCGACGCCGCGGCGCTCGCCGGCACCGGCCGGACGTTGACGAGCGGCGCCGTGTTGCTCCCCAGCTGGACCTGGACCTCGTCGTACGCGAGAACCAGGAGCGTGTCGGCGGAGCTGACGCTGCCGAACGCGAACTGCTGGCTCGAGGTGGACGGCGCCAAGGTCACGAGCCCGGACTGAACCTGGGACGCCGTCCCCGCGTCGGTGTCGTCGAACGCGACCTGCTGGTTAAACGCCTCCTGGAGCTGGTCGAGGTCGAACGTGCACAGCACCTGCAACGTTGCGAAGGTGCGCACGATGCTCTACCTCCCGCTCTTCTTCAGATCGTTGTCGTCCCCTTGGAACGTCTTCTTGGTGAACTCCCCGTCAGACTTCGACAGCGTGCCCGTGCACCCGCTCGGGCAGTTGGCGTTCACACTGATCCATCCCCGCCCGCATTGACTACACTGGAAGTGTTGCGGCTTCATGCACCGCATCTTACTCGGTATCGGGGGGAGGTGGGAAATTCCCTTCTGGCAGCGGCTCCCTCGCGACCTTCTGCTTGTCGGCGCTCACCTTCGCCTCGCGGTCGATGCGGTCGAGCTCGCTCTGGACCTTGCGGTCCGCCGCGTCCGGGTCTCCGTCTAGCTTCTTCAGCAGCTCGCCGGCGCTCATCCCCTGGTTAGGTGTCCCTCTCCTCAGCGCGGCGCGCAGCTCGGCCTGCTTCTTCTGCTCCTCCTCGAACCTCGCGACGTCGTTGCGCTGGAGGTCGGACACCAGGCCGTGGAACTCGAAGGCTACGTGGTCGTCTACGTCCTCAGGCATCGCTCGTCCTCTTCCTCCGCTTGCGCGGCTTGAACTCCTCCTGCGGAGCCTCCGGCTCCTCGCCGGTGATGTTGCTGGTCGGAGTCTGCGACGATATCACGGCCATCGCCTCGAGCGACCTGCCTCGGAGATTCTTGCCCTTCATGAGCGAGGCGATCCGCGTCAGCTCGTCGTCGATCACCTTCTTCTGGTCCTTGGCCACCCAGAACGTCATCGCCTCGAACTCCTCGCCGTCGTAGCTCTTGGTCTTCGGCTTGGTCGCCTCGAGCGAGGTGTGGAGCCGGACGCCGTCCACGTAGCGGTCGTTCCGGCTCATGCCGACGCGCTCCATGAACTGCCCCTGGGCGTCGCGGTTGGGGAACACGACCACCGCGTAGAATTCGGGGTCGTTGGCCTCCCGGTCGCGCTCGCGGTGGGCCTTCCGCTCGCGCTTCATGCGCTGGATCTCCTCCAGCTGGTCGAGGTCGTCCTGCACCGACTTCGGCGCTTTGTCCTCGTCGAACATCGTGACCTCGTACTCCGTGCCCTCGAAGTGCATCTGCAGGTCCATGTCGTCGAACCCGGACGCCTTGTAGTCGACGCTGTCCTCGACGATCATCTTGCCGAGCTTGTCGACGTCGTACGTCCCCTGCGCGCTCGGGTTGTTGAAGAACAGGTTCTGCTCCTTCTCGTCCTTCTCGCTGAGGTTGACGACGTCCATGTCGAGCGTGTAGTCGCTCCCTGTTTTGCTGAGGTCGTCGAGTATGCTCAACCTCTGGTGCCCGCTCACCAGATTGCCAGTCAGCTTGTTCCACACTAACGACTGCAGCAATCCTTTCTTCTTTAGATTGCCCTCCAGCTTCTTGCGCGCGTGATCATCAATCTGGCGAGGGTTGTACGGAGCATTCTTGATCTGGTTGCGGTGAATCCTCTCCGACACAAACTTCTGCGACGGGTGAAGTTTGCCGTTCATTGTCTTCTTCATCTTCCCCTCAGTGACGTTCGCCATTTGTCAGTGTACGTGTCTTGCTTCCAGCTCTTCTTCTTCATCTCGTAGCGAGCGAGCTTGGCGGGCAGGTACGGGAACTTCTCGACGATCTTCTCGAAGTCGTCCGGGAACTGGTCGCGGATCGCGATGAGGACGTCCTCCTGGAATGAGACGCCGGTCATCGACCTCTTGAGGACCGTCAGCCGCGGAGGAGGTGGGATCCGCTTCGCGCGCAGGTACGCCAGCACGGCGGCCTCGTTCCACGACCGGAGCGGGTACACGCGGCGCCCGGCGCGGTCAAAGCCGCCGTTCCGGCTGAGCATGCCGACGCGCTCGATCGAGTCGTTCTGCCGGTGCCCGTACGCGATCCAGTCGAGCCCGAGCTTCGCGCGCACCGCCATCTCGATGTCGGTCATCTTCGTGTCGCGCCACCCGTCGGCTCGCCTGCGGTGGGGCATGAACGTCGCGTTCTTGTACGCGAGGCCGAGCATCCAGTGCGGGACGTAGAGGACCTCGATCCCGTAGCGGCGCTCGCACCGCCGGATCCCGTCCTCCACGCAGCGCAGCCCGCGCACCAGGTACATGTGGAATGCCTTCACGCGCTCGGCGCCGAACGCGCGTACGCACAGGTCGAGGGTGACCAGCGAGTCCTTGCCGCCGCTCAGCCCGACGATCACCCCGTCCCGCGCGCCCGACCCGGCGACGTTGTCGGGCATCACGTCGAACGCGACGTCCAGGAGCAGGCTCGCCGACTCCTGCAGCGGGGTCAGCCGCCTCCGCTCGCCCCCGCCTTCTTGCCGGCCTTCCCTCGACGGGCTCGCCGGACGAGCTTCTTCGCGGCCCCTCCGACCCTTCGCAGCAAGCCTTTCTTCTTCTTTTTCTTCTTCGGCTTTGCTCCGGCCACCTTGATCGCCATTGTCAAGTCTCCTGCGGGGCATGGTTGGTCACCGCGTCGTGGATCTTACGCCCGGCGGTCGCCGAGCTACAAGGTCGGGTTGTGCCGAGAGCGGCGCGTCCCACCGTTCTTGATGTTCTGCTTCGCCATCGACTCGATCGCGTCGCGCTGGACCTTGGTGAGGCGGCGGCCGAACGCGTTGGACAGCGCCTCGCTGACGAACTCGTAGATGTTCTCGCCGAGCGTGTACGCCGAGCACCGGGCCTTCTCGTAGAGCTCGGGGTCGATGTACAGCGTGACCTGGCGGTGTCCCTTCAGCTTGCCCATCGTCGTTCACTTCCCGCCGTCGCCGGCGAGCTCCTCGTGCAGCTTGCTCGGCTGCGGCAACGGGCCGGCGTCGTTGTACTTCGCGGATGATTTGCGCCCGTACGGCACCAGCGGCGCGCTGCTCGCAGTGAACCACAGGAGCTGCCCGATCGGGTCGCCGGCGTGCACGCGCAGCGGCATGCCGATGACGAACAGCTCCATCGTCCACGGGCCCCGGAACCCGACGTCGCCCGTGCCGGCGGTGACGTGGATGCTGAGCCCGAGCCTGCCCAGGCTCGACCGGCCGTTGAGGATCGGCAGGTGCTCGTGGGACTCGGTGTGCTCGACCGTCGACGCCAGGTACAGGTACCCGGGGAGAAGGACGAACCCGCCGGGCGGGATCGGGACGTCGACCGTGTCCCGCGGCGCGCGGGTGTCGAGCGGCTCGTCGTACAGCACGGCCACCCCGTCGACCAGCCGAACCTGGCGGTGCCCGCGCGTATACATGCGCAGCGTCGGCGCCAGGTGCACGTCGTAGCTGTTGGTCCCGAGGCACGCGCGGTCGAACGGATCGATGACGATCGCCCCGCGGTCGATCGCGGCCAGGATGTCCCTGTCGACCAGACCGCTCACCTCGACGCCTCGCGCGCGTCGATCATCATCCTGATCTTCATGATGTCGTCGAGCTCCTGGTAGTAGAGGTACCGCGTCTCCGCACCCTCGAGCCAAGCCGCGCGCAGGTAGACGGCCTTGTCGAGCGCCTCCTGGTACGCGTCGACGAGCTGGTCGCGTCCGTTGTTGACGGTCAGCGGCGTCCCGTAGCGCTCGCGGCCGAGGCGG
>JAAEBD010249548.1_pt1 | contig 8700 bp, 8 predicted proteins | sample 7277991 | NCBI WGS metagenome assembly JAAEBD01 (sample SAMN13877001, study PRJNA601929) | soil metagenome | isolation source: soil | host: Panicum virgatum | place: USA: Fermi National Accelerator Laboratory | collected 2010-11-19 | reverse complement strand
CGAAGGTGTCACCATCGAGACTACCACCGTTGTTTGTCTGCCTGCCGTGGCCACGCCCGCCGCTCCGACGCTCGCCGTCGCTGTGGTGCCGCCCGCTCCGGTTGCCCGCGCGCAAGCTCCGATGATTTTCGATGACGAGAACATCGGCTTCGACGAGGTGATTCTGCCTCGCATCAACATCGTTCAGAAGGTCGGCGAAATGTCGAACATCTGGACTCCTGGGGAAGTCGTGCTGAACCAACAGCGCGCCATCTACACCCAGCCGGTTGCTGTGAACGGCGTCATCACGAAGCCCGGCACGGACCCGCTGACCATCATCGTCCTGGGCTTCCAGAAGACTCGCTTCGTCGAGAAAGTTTCTGGCGGCGCGCAGGGCGCCATCGTTGACACTCTGGAGGAAGTCCAGAAGCTCAACGGCACACTGGAGTATCGTGAGTGGCAGGAGAAGAGCAAGGCCAACATTCCGGTCAAGCTTTTCCAACGCCTCAGCACAGCTCTGCTGCTCGTCGAACGTCCGGCGTCTGTGGACGACCAGGACAACCTGCTTTTCAGCTACGAATTCCAGGGCAAGTTTTTCGCCTTGGCTCTCTGGAGCATGAAGGGCACGGCTTACACGAACGGCGCGAAGCGCATGTTCACTGACCGCAAGCTCGGCCATCTTCGGGCCGGCGGCTACTCGTCCTACACCTACCTGCTGAGCACCAAGCTCGAAACCTACAAGTTCACCGGGACGGAGAACTACGCGCACATTCCCGTGCTCAAGCCGGGTCAGCGCACCTCGCCTGAATTCCAGGCTTTCGTCAAGGAAGTCCTTGGCATCGGCGCCTAACGGCCACGAACCGAACACAGCCGGGCATGGATGCCCGGCCTTCAGTTGACAGCCCGAGTGCTGTGTGCGATATTCATGAGTGAAAAAGAAGCAACCAAAGGTTCGCCGAACCTGGGGATGCTTGCGCCCAGTAACAAAAGTGAAACCAAGCGCACGAGTTTACGTGCGCAAGTCTCGACATGAACAAAAACACACGTCGGAAAGTTGAAGCGGCCCGTGACGCATTCGGGCGCCTCAAACATCAGCGCCGGTCCCTGCCAAGCGATGAAGTCTTGGCTCAGCACATCGGCCACAAACCGCGCCGGTATAAGCACCCCAAGGTGGGGCGCAGCGGACCGGACATTGCCCGCCGCCTGGGGCACGAAATGAACCCGGAACATCTGGTGACCCGATGAACCGCGAAGCATGGCTCGAAGCCGCCATCAAGGCTTTCCAACCTCTGTTTGCTGACGCCGGCATTCCCTGCCCGGACTGCCGCGTCTCGTGCGGGTTTCCTTCCCGCAATGCGCTCTCGAACAAGAAACGCTACATTGGCGAATGCTGGGACGGCTTGATGTCAAAGGACGGCAAGCCCCAGCTTTTCATCTCGCCGCTGCTGCTCGAAACGGGCGGGGAGCAAGGAGTGCTCGCCACGCTCGTCCATGAGATGGTCCACGCCGCCATCGGCAACGAAGCGAAGCACGGTCCGAAGTTTCGTAAGGCGATGGAAAAGGTCGGCCTGACCGGCAAGCCCACGGCGACCATCGCCGGCCAGCCGCTCCTGGAGCGGTTCCCTGGCGTCCACAGCCAGCTCGTCGTGCCCTACCCGCACGCGGAACTAATCCTGAAGCGTGAGCGGAAGGTGCAGACAACGCGGATGCACAAGTGCGAGTGCGACAAGTGCGGTTACACCGTGCGGCTGGCCAAAAAGTGGCTGGACATCGGCATTCCTGATTGTCCCGCTGACAAGGTGCAGCTCACACTCGAACAACCCGAGGAGGGCGAAAATGAGTGACGCAACCAGCAACTACGACCCGCAGGCGGAACCAACCGTCGAATCGCTGAATGCGGAACTGGAATACACCCGCACGGAGTCCGTCATCAACCGCAGCGCAGTGAAAAGTTTTGCGCTTGGCATCAGCGCGAAACACAAGGCCGGCAAATTCAAACGGGTGAGTGAAGACTTCATCACCGCCGTGGAAGCGGAAGTGGAATCTTTCATTCGTAAACTCAATCCAACGGTTGGCATCCACGGCGCACCGCCGCAGGGCGGTCAGCTCTTCATCACCAAACTGGCGCGCGAGAAACTCGAAGCGCGTTTAAACGACGTGACCCGCGCCATCATCTTCAACAAGGTCATGCGGCACCCGTCTGTGGGCTGCACCCTCAAAGACTAATGAAATCAAAATTCTTTTTCCATCTTCCTGACAAAATCTGCATCGCGCAGCGGCTCGGGAAGAAGGGCTTGGTCGTTTCCTTCAAGAATTCTTTTTGCACCGTGAGGCAATACCTGTTGCTTCCCAGCCAGGAGGCGGAGCTGGAAACCGCTGTTCCTGGCCTTGTTCCCTGGGGAGAAGACCCGCTTTTCCGTCGCCCGACGACTTACCGTTTAAACAATGACCCCTTCAACGCGTTCGAAGACCTAGCCGGCGTCATCCGCCTCGCGCTGGAAAATCGTCGCGCCAATTACATGGAGGTTCTTTCTGCGATTCCTCTGGGGCGTCGGTTGACCAATCCCTTCAAACGCGTTAAACTCGCGGAGAAGCCTTTTCCGGGGACCGTCCTCTCGAAGAAGCAACTCGACGCAGTTATGCACGAACCAACTCCGGCCCGCTGCTGTTACCCTCAACCGGGTGACTGGGATTACCCGGAGCAAGACCCACGAATGAAGTGAAACGGACTCCCGCGCAGCAACTCGCTAATCGTAAACGACAGGCTCGGCATTATCAGGCTCGCCGAGCTTTGATTGATTCTTTCAAGGCCCGCCCCTGCGCGGATTGTGGGCGCTCTTTTCCAGCCTGTTGCATGGAGTTTGACCACCCTCCTGGCTCTAAAAAATCTTTTGTTGTAGCGCGCGGCTGGAGCAATTCTTTGTCCCGGCTGCTTAAAGAAATTCAAACCTGCGAGGTAGTTTGCGCCTGCTGCCATCGCATCCGAACCTTCATTCGCCGATGAAAATAATCAGCCTCGACACCGAAACCTATTACGACAAGGGCAATGACATCCGCTCGATGGGCGCGTGGAAATATACGCACAACGAGCGTTTCGACCCGTATCTGATTTCGGTCTGCGACGAGAGCGAAGCCTGGGCCGGCGAGCCTAAGGACTTCAATTGGGACGCGCTGGAAGGCGCGGTCCTCACCTCCCACAATAAAAGTTTCGACGCCCATGTGCAGGATGGGATGCACCAGATGGGATTGGCGCCGTCGCTTGCTTCTCTACGTATTCCAGCGTGGCATTGCACCGCAAACATGTCCGCATACCTCTGCAACCGCCGGTCACTCGTGGACGCTGCGCAATTTCTCCTTGGTGTCACACTGGACAAGAGCACGCGGGACTACGCGAAGGGCAAAACGGCGGCGGACATGAAGCGCGAAGGCAAATGGAATGACATGCTGCGCTACGCGCGCTCCGATGCTTTCCATTGCCGCGAGCTTTTTGTGCGGCATGGCCACCGCTGGCCGGAGCACGAACGCCGGCTCTCCGAGCTGACGATTCACCAGGGCACGCGCGGGATTCAGATTGACCGCCAACTGCTCGACAGCTACATCATGACCGCCCACGGGATGCTCAAGCAGGCCGAGAGCGTGCTGCCCTGGGTTGCTGATGGCTCGCCGCCGACATCGCCGAAGGCAATCGTCGAGCATTGCCGGCGCTGCAACATTCCTGGCCCGCCCGTCAAATCGACGGAAGGCGAGGATGCTTACCTCGAATGGGAAAGCACGTATTCGCCGCGCTTCCCGTGGATTGCCAACGTCACGAACTGGCGCTCCATCAACAAATTTCTCGACTCGCTGATGACCATCAAGGACCGGCTCATGCCCGGCGACGTGTTCAGCTTTTCGACGAAGTATTGGGGCGCGCACACGGGCCGATGGTCCGGCGACGCTGGCTTCAACATGCAGAACCTCCGTAAGGAGCCGCTATTCCGGGACGAGAAAGGCTTCCTGGTGTCCGAGGAAAACCGGCTCAAGGAAATCAACGTCTCTCTGGTTTCAACCCACAAGCTGCCGGAGTGGGTGACCGCTTCTCTGGACATCCGCGCGCTTTTCATCCCTCGCAAAGGGAAGAAAATGATTTCGTGCGACCTTTCGCAAATCGAGCCGCGCGTTCTCGCGTGGTGTGCCGGCGACGACGAAATGTTGCGTCTCCTGGCGGCTGGCCAATCACCCTACGAAGCACACGCACGCGCGACGATGGGTTGGACGGGCGGCGAGCTGAAGAAGGAAAACAAAGGGCTCTACGCTCTCGCGAAGGCCCGCGTGCTGGGGCTCGGTTATCAATGCGCCTGGGAAAAATTCATCACCGTCGCCGCCATGATGGCGGGACTCGACATCACGAAGGACGACCCGGAATGGGTGCAGGCCGCAGCACCGGACGGCACACCGCTGTTCAACAAGGACGGAAGCCCGAAACTGGTTTCTGGCTGGGGCCTGAATTCGAAGCGCATCGTGGCCGACTACCGGGCGCAGAACCCGAAGAACACCGCGCTGTGGGCGACACTGGACGCCGCTTACAAGGCGAGCGTCGGCGGTGACTTCGAAATGGAACTGCCCAGCGGGCGCACGATGGCTTATCGGAATGTCCGGCAAGCCTGGGTGATGAAACAGAACCCGGAGACGAAAAAATTAGAGCGCCGAGTGGCCGTGACCGCAGACATGGTGAAGAACGGACTCATTGCTCGGCAAGCTCTTTACGGCGGGCTGCTCACCGAGAACCTCGTGCAGGCAACTGCTCGCGACGTTTTCGCTGAGCACGTCCTCGACCTTGCAGACACGCCCGGCATCGAAGTGCTTTTCACCTGCCACGATGAAGCCGTGCTGGAGTGCGATGAAAACATCACCAAGCAGGACGTTGAACGAATCATGAGCCGCACGCCAAGCTGGTTGGCCGGCTGTCCGATTGCTGCCGAAGGGCAGGAAATCCCTCACTACAAGAAATAATGTTCGCACTGAAGAACCTGCGGAGTCAGGTCGTCGAGCCTTGCCGGCCCTGGGAGTTTACAGGCCGGCATCTCGTGCCGGAGTGGGCCATCCTCGACAAAGAAAAGCGCACCGAATGGGCGTCGAATCCAAACACCGATTATCAAATCTACAGCCCTTTCGAAGGGCTCAACTCTTCCTGTCGCGTGTCGGAGAAAAATCCTCCGGTTCGATTACACGCGATTGCGGCGGACTGGGACCTCTGCATCGGCGACCAGGAGATGGGCCTGAGTGTGTCCCGAATTAAGAACCCGCCGAATTGGCTGGAGCGCACGCTGTCCGGCCACTGGCGCGGACTTTGGTTGCTGGAGCGCCCGATTCCCATTGCATCCATCGCATTTGCCCAAGCGATTTGCGAACGTCTGGCGGAGATTTTCCCGCTGTTGGAAATTCCGGGGCTGGACAAGAATGCTCTCCTCACCTTCTCGCGCTACTACACGAACGGGGGAAAGTGGATGCCCATCCACAACAATCTTTTCCCCTGGGACAAAACGCTGGCGTTCCTCATGCAGGTCGCCGCCAAGTTCGGATGGGAGAACGGCACCGAGGGCGCGATAATTGAACTGAACGCGAAAGTGCTGGAGCGACTCAAGGAGCGTCATCCTCGCATCGTGGACTGGCCGGGCGAATTCAAGTTTCGCACGCAAGGCCCATCGTTCTTCATCGAAGGTTCGACTTCACCGAAGTCTGCCCTCGTCGCCGAGCGCGGCATCTACACCTGGGCGGCGCACGCGGACAAGCCCTACTACACTTGGAACGAGCTGCTCGGCCAGAATTGGGTTGACGGCTACGAAGCCGAACGCATGGGCCGGTCGGTGATGGACATTTATTTCGACGACAAAACCTTTTTCATGTTCAGCAAGGTCACGCAGACCTGGATGCCCGAATCGAAGGAGCACATCATCAATGAGCTGGCGGTCAATCGCGGCCTGAGCATGAAGAAAAGCGGCAGTAAACCCTCTGAAGTGGACGGTGCCATCAATTTCATCCGGCACAACGCGCGCATTGCCGGCGCCGCGTCGTTCGCTTTTTACCCGAAAGGACTTATGGAATGGAACGGACGACGGTATTTGAACACGCACACTCGTGAAGTAATCGCGCCGGCTGATGCCGCGCAGTGGGGGCCAGACGGCGGCTTTCCGTGGATTAGCTCTTTCCTGGGCCAATTCTTCGCTTCGCCCGAGCAACTGCCGTTCTTTTTGTCCTGGCTCTCGCGCTACTATGCGAGCTGCTACAAGCGCCAGCCGCGCTCTGGCCAGACGCTTTTCATCGCCGGCCCGGCGAACGCCGGCAAGACGTTTCTGAATCGTGGCATCATTGGCCGGCTCATGGGCGGGCATAGCGAAGCGAAAAAGTTTCTCCTGGGCGACACCAATTTCAACTCGCAGTTGTTCGAGCATGGGCACTGGGTCATCGACGATGGCTCTGTGGGCTCCTCGGCTGTGCTGCATCGCTACTTCTCGGAGATGATTAAGGTCATCACGGCGAACCGCGACATGGAGAGCGTTGCGAAGTTTGGCAAGCCCTCGCAGGTCGCGTGGCAAGGTCGCTGCGGTATCACCTGCAACAATGACGCTGAATCGCTGCGCATTCTGCCCCGGCTCGACATCAACATCCTCGACAAAATCATGCTGTTCCGAGCGGCGCCCCGCACGCTGCCTTTTCCCTCCGAAGACGCGATGGAAAAAATCCTGGCCAGCGAGCTGCCGTTCTTCGCCCGCTTCCTCCTCGACTTTGTAATCCCGGTGGAATGCCTCGACGACGACCCGCGCTTCGGCGTGAAGTCGTTCCACGACTCTTCTCTGGTCGCTTCGGCGAACCACACCGACTCTGCTTTCAACGAAGTTCTCGACTATTGGATGACTGAGCACTTCACGACACGCGAGCCGCAGGCGGACTGTTGGGAGGGGACGACACTTGAGCTTCGACAGGAAATCTTGAAGGACCCGTCAATGCAGGACACAATGCGCGCCTTCGACCTGGACGACATGAAGCGTCGGTTGACAAAACTGTCTTCGGGCGGTCTATTTAAGATAGACATATTGAGCGCCGATGACAAACGCATGAAATTCCGAATCTGCCGGGACACACACGTCCCAAAACAACTCACTGAGGCGCCCGCCGTCGCGGCGGCTGCCGACTCGAAATTCGAAAAATGAACCAGGACTACTACAAGCAGGGTGCCGACACGCTGCGCTACAAACCAACAACGCTAGAAGAAGAGCGCGAGCTTTTCCTCAAGGCGCGCAGCGGCGACATGGCCGCTCGCGAATTCCTTATCAAGAATCACCTGCTGTTCGTCGCCAACCGGGCGCGTGGGCTGGTCCGGGGCAAGCTGCCGAGCGATGTCGTCATCTCTGCCGCCAACGAAGCCCTGATGGTTGCCATCGACCGCTTCGACCCCTCACACGGCTGCCGCTTCACTCACTATCTGTATTCCTACATCCAGGGCGCCATTGCGCGCCTCTGGAAGGACCAGGGCGTCGTGCGCAACGTCAAGACCTGCGAGTTTGCCGAATACGACGAAGCCGACGAGCTGGACCAGGACGGGCAGCACCGCAAGCCCCGCTGGATTCACTACGACATCAAAAGCATGGTGTCCTCGCCCCTGGAGGAGAAGGTGGCGTCCGAGCGCAAGCAGGCGCGGCTCGCTGAGCTGCACCGGGGCATGGCCGCGCTGACTCACAAGGAGCGGACGTTGCTCCGACTGGTTTACGAACAGGAAAAGACTTTTGCCGAAATCGCGCGGGCGCGCGGCGTAAGCCGGCAAGCCATCGAACAAGCCGTTGACCGCATCATTGAAAAAATGCGCGGCGTAATGAAGCACGTAGCATGAACAGTTGCCAAAAAGGAAAACGTGGAGAGCGCGCGTGGCGCGACCAGCTCCGGGAAGCCGGCTACAAAACCGCGCGGCGTGGCCGGCAATTTTCTGGCAGCCCAGAGTCGCCGGATGTCGTGTGCGATGACCTTCCGTTCGCCCATTGGGAAGTCAAATGGGTTGAGAACCTGAACATCGTGAAAGCGATGGAACAGGCCCGGCGCGATGCCGGCGGCGACCTGACCAAGCCGCACAAGTATCCTTTCGTGGCGCATCGGCGCAATAACACAGGCTGGATGGTCACAATGGACGCCGCCACCTTTTTTCAACTCCTGCGCGAAGGGCAGGACACTCTAACCAAGCGGCACGGCGGCATCGCCATCACTCAGGAGATTGTTGACGCGCCCCAGGATAACGGACTCGATGAATCCTAATCAAACCCAAGCTCCCGATAACGGCGACCACAGGCCGCAACAGGTGCCGGTGCCCGTGCTTCCGCAAAAGGAAGTCGTCACCGAACACCAAATCAACGTCCTCCTGGCGTTGATGCATCACTTCCAATCCTACCTCCTCATTCCGCAGCACTACCGGAGCGAGGAAGAGCTTCCGCCCAAGCTGGACGGAGGAGCACACGCCTCTGCGGTTTCTGCCTTTTCGGCTGTGTGCGGGAAAATCGAGGAGCTGCTCGCGCAGAAAAAGCGGTGGAGCACGCGCACGAGCGAAGCGGTCTACGATAACGTCATCAAAATCCAGAGGGCGCAGATTCACCTCTCTGGCGAACAGGCCAAAGCCGCGATGGCGATTCGCCAGCCATCTTACTGCCTGAAGCCGGACATCACGCCCTCGGGAAACATGTTCCGGGCCACCTGGGG
>JAAEBD010084023.1_pt1 | contig 8916 bp, 16 predicted proteins | sample 7277991 | NCBI WGS metagenome assembly JAAEBD01 (sample SAMN13877001, study PRJNA601929) | soil metagenome | isolation source: soil | host: Panicum virgatum | place: USA: Fermi National Accelerator Laboratory | collected 2010-11-19 | reverse complement strand
GATTTGACCATCGGTTGACAATTCACAACGACACAACGACACTATGACCATAACAACACGACCAACGAAAAAGAACGGTTACTCCAGCGGCAAGCTTCAAGCGAAGCGCGACCGCAAGCGGCAGGAAGCCGAAGCGCGTCAGCGCGAGTGGGAATCAAAATCGCTCCAGGAGCGAATCGAACTCGCGGCCCGGCGGCGCGGTGTATCGAAGCGCGAAGTGACAAAGCTCGGGGCGGAAATCGACCACTGCTATAAGGTGGCGACCGGGAGGTCCAAGTGAACGGCACGACACCACACATTCAATCCGCTGCGCTCCTGAAGCGTTTTCGGAACTGGGAAGCGGGCTTCGAACTTTACGAAGCGGGACATCCCATCGAGCATTGCCGCTCGCGTTACGCCAAGATAACGGCCAGCCAGACGGAAGGCTGGAACGCAGCGCGGAAGGTGGACGAGCTGGCCCAGGACACGCAGTCAATGCTGGTCTTCGCTCTCGCCAAGAAACGGTTCAACGGAATCATCCTTTTATGAAAGCAGAAAAACTACCATTGAAATTTTCCCCGGTGCTCCTCACGCTCGAAACTCAAGTCGAGGTGGATGCCATCTTCGCCTTCTTGAATCACTGCACTCTCACTGATGCCGTGGGGTTGGGCGACTCCGGGTCGTTCGAAGCCCTGGAGGAATTCCGCGACCGGCATAACTGCGACAAACTACATTCAGCCCTGTGCAAGCTTGTCAAGGCTGCCAAATCGACATGAAATCAAAACTCAGGCCGGCAGACAAAATTTACGAAGAGACAATGACCGCGCGCGAAGACTGTCACCAGGAGATGATGGGCAAAATCGCGGACAAAATCGAAGCAGAGAAAAGCTGCGGCAGGTGCATTGTGCGAATCCTCCTGCCAGAATTCAGGTTCCACTTTGACATCCTTCGCGTCACGACGGAGCTGAAGAACGCCGGCTACAACATTTCCGCCAACGAAACCGAGCTAATCATTAACTGGCGCACCGCCAAATCGACACTATGAGCATACCAAAATCTGTTTTTATCGTCACGCAAGGTTCGTATTCTGACTATCACATTTGTGGAGTTTATTCGACCCGCGCCCTCGCTGAATCCGCAGTTGATGAACTGAACCGGGCAACAACGTATTACGGCGACCAAGACATCGAGGAATGGTTCATCGACAACTGCGCCGGGGCTCCTGGGAGTCGTCGAGAATTTTCCATCACGATGAAGCAGGACGGCACCGTGACGAAGTTTGAGATGGGCGACTACCCGTCTTGTGCGCCCAGCGGCGAACGTTATCGCCGGCACGACACGCCTGCGGATGCGTGGTGCTTCAACGTCATGGCGGAAACCCTGGAGCATGCCATCAAAATCGTGAACGAGAAACGGATTCAAATGCTCGCGATGAACGATTGGCCCATCGAGCAGCACTACCCGACGCCATCGGCGCCATTCACGGCGCATTTGTATCCCTCTCCGAAACCCGGAGAAGGTGGCTGGATTTCAAATCCAAAAACAATGAACTTTATGGGGCTGGCTCAAGTGGGCATCTGCGGCATTTCTAAGCCGACTTCGGGGGAGCGTTACCCCTCGGCTCCATCAATTTCTCGCCTGGGGACTCGCGTGCTGTGCGGTCTTAAAACGTTAACCCAGGCGAGGGAACTTTCCAGCGGGACAGGGATTGCTCCCAACACAGGCGACGCGACTAGCAACCGCGAGCGCCACCGCATGGCGGGTGTTGGTGCCCTGTCCCGCTGACCTTTTTATGCTCAAACCTGAACTACTGCTACAACTCGGCCTTCGGCTGCGGGAAATTGGATTCCCAGCTCTCGAAGACCAACCTCCGCACATGCGCGACTATTTTCGCGACCTGCTCAACCGCACCCAGGCCGGCGCCCTGCTGGTCGTCCGCCCGGCCTACAACGCCGACGGCACGACTGGCAAGGTGTTCGAAGCCCGTTGACAATCACCAACCAAACCGCACCTTTTCTCCTAGCTATGCCATCCATATTAAAGAACTATCTTGTCGGCTTCTACAACGTCCCTGGTGTTGAGAAGCAAGTCATCGTCGAAACCCCGCTCACCGGCCACGGGCCGACTGACTACAAGGCTCTGCATGTGCAGGTCATGAAACTGTTCCCGCGCGTGCCCGAGTCACAACTCGTCCGCATCGGGTCTGTCATCGAAACGCGCGACTCTGCTGAGCTGGAATCGTTCATCAACCCGCTGCCGGGCATGACCATCCGTCAGCTTTTCCCCGAGAACGCAACCGGCGGCGCCGAGGAATGCTTCCGTTTCATCGGCAGCGTTTTCTTCAGCGGCTCCTGCAACAAAATCTCGCTGCGCTATCACTACGAAAAGGGCACGGTGTCCATCGTTCTGATTGACCGGCTGACGAAGGGCACCACGCGCTTCACCAATCAAGTCAACGCCAGTCTCCTGGTGAAGGAGCTGCACAAAACGCTGGCCGACATTTTCGGCGGCGACGCGAAAGACTTGGTTTTGCGCGTCCGGTCGCACGACACCGAAAACTCGCCGGCACTGGTCGAACGGACTCCGAACCTCGTGGACAAGCCCGCCCAGGCTTGACACGCAATCCAACCTGCGGTAAACATCACACCGAAAACTCTCGCCCTGCTCGGCCAGACTTTGAAAGACATCGAACAATGAAACCTGAAAAAATCACATTCCTCTACAAAGGCAAGGAGCGCCTTTGTCTCATCGAGCAAGGACGCAACTTCATCGCGACCGACGCGGAAACCCAGTTCTCCGGCAACGGCAGCACTGCGGAAGCTGCGCTGGCCGCTCTGATTCGCAGCCTGGACCTGCCAGACCCCAGGAGCAAAAAGTGAACGTCCTGATTGCCGTTTTCCTGCTGGTAACTTTCCACGCCACTTGGCCTTGGTGGGTGTGGTTCGCAATTTGTCTCTTGGCCTTGACACTGAAAACTGAAAAATGAACAACGAAGCTACCTTTAATCCAAACGAGCTGAGCCCTGCGGAGGTCGCCGGCATGGCGCTCACTGACCCGAAGCTCAAGATGACCAGCCGCGTGCGGAAAATGCTTTTCCGCAACCGTCAAATCGTCCTGCGTGAACCGCCGGTCAAGCTGCGCGGGGCTCGCAAAGTCGGCATCTCCGCGAAGCTCGACAAGGCGAATGCGAAGCGCGACGCGCGCCGTCGCGAAGGCCCAGGGATGCCCCAGGCCGAGCCCGAGTCCGAGTCGGACCGCTGGGTCGAGCGCCTCAACGCAATGCCCATGCATCGGCTCCCGCGTTTCGTGAAACACTCCGCGCGCCGGGCTTCCACCTGCATGCACGCCATCAAGAAGGCCGAGCGCAAAGGCGAATCGGGACCTTTTACTGCGCGCCTTCCCGAGGAGCAGGACCGCCAGCTCGCACTAATGCGCGCCGGTCTGCGTATGATTCAAATGCGAGTCAATCCGCCTCAATCGAATGAAGTCTAAGCAACCGGAGACGCCGGAAGAATTGCGATATGCTGTTGATGCAATCTCGGCCTACGGCGCGACCGTTTCTTATCGCGTCAGCGGCTACGTTATCTCGGATGACGGCTTCACGCTGCTCTACGACGGCAACCAATGCGTTGGACATCTCGGCCCAGGTTGGGCTTTGCGCATCACGCCTTACATCTTGACGGCGGAGAAACCGATTGCTCCGTCCCAGGATTTCAAACCAGTCATCGTCAACCCTAACGACATCGTTGGCCCATCCTCATGAACCCACACACACCAGGGTTTTTTAAACCCAAAGAACCTCTCACGGTCTACATCCTTGGACCGATGCGGAACAAACCAAAATACAACTTCCCGGCGTTCGACGCAGCGGCGGAGAAAGCTTGGAACGCCGGCCACGGCGTCATCAACCCAGCGCAGCTCGACCGCGAGTCCGGTTTCGATGTTGACTCTTTGCCGGCGGACCATGACTGGTCCCGCATCGACAACCTGGGCGAGAATCATAAGATGACTCTCGACAGCATCGTGAACCGCGACCTGGACGCACTGAAGAAGTGCAACGCCTACATCGCGCTCCCTGGCTGGGAGAAGTCGAAGGGCGCGACCGCTGAAAAAGCTGTGCTCGATTGGAAGTGCGCGAAACGTCTCGACCCCGAGACGCTGGAGCCCATCTCTCCCAACATCGAGCTTGGACCCACCGGCCCTGTCGGAGGCCCTGGCGCGGTCGGCGTGGTTGGCACGAATCCGAAAGACCTTTGCGGCATGAAGAAACCGCCGATGACTTTGATTCCCACGTCATCGCTCTTTTACCTCTCGCGCGTGATGGAGCTGGGCGCGAAGAAATACACGCCATTCAATTGGCGCAACCCGAAGACACCCGTGAAGCTGACCGTCTATCTGGCGGCGGCTTGGCGGCATCTCCTTCAGATTCTCGATGGAGAAAATAACGACCCTGAGAGCAACAACCCGCACGCAGCGCACGCGATGGCTTGCTTTGCCATTATTCTTGACGCTCAGGCGTGCGGAACCCTGGTCGATGACCGCCCACTGCCCGGCGCCGCCTCAAAGGTGATTGCCGAGCTTACCACAAAATGAAGGCCCTGGCCCTATTGTTAGCCGCAGCTCTGCCCCTTACGGGGCACTTGAATGGAATCAAATCATTAACGCCTCGGCAAGAGGAACAGTCGCAAGACCGTCCTCGCCTGCTGCTATGGGACGACATGATTTGTGAGGTGCAGAAGTTTCTGTGGCCGGCGATGGAGCCGTCTCCTTTGCTCGGGCCGGAGGATGGGACGTATTACGCGCTGACTCAGGCCCAAATCGACGACTTGCTGTCGTTTGTCAAAGCGCGGCGCGAACCGTTTCCCTACATCGACGAGGCTTGGGATTGCGATGACTTCGCGCACGAGTTTGAATATCTCGCGCACGTCTGGTCTGTGCGGACGTTGCGCGGGACTCCAATTTCACCCGCTGTGGCGGTCGTCTACGCGAAGCTCGATGGTCCCTATGAACTTTTCCAGGGCGAGCCTTTCGTGTCCGGCGTCTACCACGCCTTCAACGCAGTGCTCCGAAATGACGGCCAATGGTTCTTCATCGAACCGCAAAATGGCCGGCTCGTGAAAATCGAGGGAATGATTTACGAGGGCACGGTTGAAGTAGTCAAGCTTCAGATTTGAACAACAAGATTGACCCGCGCGGCCTGCTCGCATGGCAGCCTGCGCCTGCTCAGCATCTGCTCGACACCCTTCTGCGCAACGGCGCAGCGGTGGATGGCTCAGATACGGGCGTCGGAAAGACTTTTCAGGCCGGGGCTGTCATGCGAGCGATGGACATGCCCACGCTCGTCGTCTGTCCGCGCGTTGCCATAACGCCGTGGAAGCGCATGGGTGACGCAATGGGCATCGAGTTCGATGTCATCAACTGGGAGATGGTCCGCACCGGCAACACGCCTTACTGCAAGTTCGACTCTTCTCTATCGAGCTTCGAGTGGTCCCACGATGTTCACTTCCTGGTGTTCGATGAAATCCACCGCGCCTCTGGCACCGGCTCCTGGAATGCCGAGCTGGTCATCGCCGCCAAGCGGCAGCGCATCTACACCCTCGGCCTCTCGGCCACGCTCGGCGACGACCCCATAAAGTTTCGCGCCATCGGCTATCTCCTGGGGCTGCACACGCTCGTGGACACGCGCGTGGACCGCTTCACCATCCGCCCAGGCTTCGACCGCTGGCTGAAGAAGCACGGGTGCAGCACGACCAACGGTGGCTCGTATTATTTTCAGGGCAGCGACTCCGCGAAGCGCGCGATGATGCTCAAAATCAATTCGAAAGTTTTCCCGGAGCGCGGGGCGCGTGTCCGCGTCTCGGACCTGGGCGACGCGTTCCCAGACCGACAAATTTTCGCGGAACTTTATGACATGGGCTCACCGGAGCAAATCAACGCGCTGTTCGAGCAGATGGCGGAGGCCCTGGAGGAGCTAAAGACCCGCGCGGCCTTTGACAAGGACCCGAACCATCCGATGACACGCCTCATTCGCGCGCGGCAACAGGTCGAGCTGCTGAAGGTGCCCACGTTTGTCTCGCTGGCCCAGGATGCACTCGCCCAGGATTATTCGGTCGTGCTCTTCGTGAACTTCCAGCAAACTCTACAAGAGCTGCGACAGCGTTTAAACATCAACTGCTTCATCGACGGCACGCAGCAAGGCGAGAAAGGTCTGCGCCAGCGCGACGCGATGATTGACATTTTCCAGGAAAACAAGGAGCGCATCATCGCGGCCAACACCGATGCCGGCGGCGTTGCGCTTTCTCTTCACGACAAGTATGGCGGCTTTCCGCGCGTCGGCTACGTTTCCCTGGGCTGGAGCGCGACGAAAACGCGCCAGCTTTTCGGTCGTCTGCATCGGGCCGGCGCCAAATCCAAAGCTTTGTATCGCTGCCTGTTGGCAGCCGGCACAGTCGAAGAGCGCGTGCATCGCGCGCTGGCGCCGAAACTGAATCGTCTCGATGCACTCATGGATGGTGACCTGGACGCGTGCAATCTGGAATTAACCAGTCACGTTGACAATTCGCCCTCATGACGCTCCTTTCTCTGTGTCTTAATTAACTGTCAAACTTATGCCCTACACAAGCAAAAAGATTACTTCTGGTCCGAACAAAGGCAAGGTCCGTGTCACTTCACCTCATGGCGTAAAGGCGAAAGCCACCACGCCGGAAAAAGCAGCGGCGCAAGAGCGGTTGCTGCGAGGCGTCGAGCATGGATGGAAGCCCACGGGCAAGAAGTAACTGACAACCTTGACAACTATGAACGACCAACAACAGCCGAACGATTCTACCTTTCAACCGTTCGCCAAGATTCCACGCCTTTCGCGGGACATCATCGTGACCGAAAAAATCGACGGCACCAACGCGCAGATTCTTATCACGCCCATCATCGAGGACAACCAGCACGACCTCGTGGTGGCGCACAAGCCCCTGGAAACGGGCGGCGGGCTCGCGATGCTTGTCGGTTCTCGGACGCGCTGGATTCGCGCCAAGCGGCCCGGCGAAAAGGGCGACCCGGACAACTACGGATTCGCCGCGTGGTGCAAGGCGAACGCCGAAGAGCTTTTCAAGCTCGGCCCTGGCCGGCATTTCGGCGAATGGTGGGGCAAAGGCATCAACGCCGGCTACGGGCTGGCCGAACGCCGCTTCTCGCTGTTCAACGTCAGCCGTTGGCTCCCGAGGCCCTGCGGGCTCGTTGGCACGTTTGAAGTGCCGAAGGACCCGGCGCTCGCGCTCGAAGTGACCCACGGTCCGGCCTGTTGTCATGTCGTGCCGGTTCTCTATCGCGGTCCGTTTTCGGAGACGGCTATCGCCGCCTGCCTTAGCGCATTGCGGGACATGGGAAGCGTCGCGGCTCCTGGCTTCATGAAGCCCGAGGGCATCATCATTTTTCACACCGCCCAGGGGAACCTGTTCAAGAAAACAATCCTGAACGACGCCTCGCCGAAAGGCGTGCCCGGCCTGACCGACCCGAGGCTCCTGGCTGCCGGCGTTGAAGCCGCGAAGCATGTGTTCAACGACAAGCTGGCCGACTACACTCAGAATCAATGAGTGAGACACGAGCCCATCACCCTTACTCGCCCTCGACCTTGCAATCGCGCGAGGCGTGCCCGAAGTATGTCCCATCGCAGAACGAAACGGAGGCGTCAATCGCGGGCACAATGCAGCACGACGCAGTGGAGGCTGGGCAGGATGACCATCGCCTGTCCGACTTGCAAGCGGTTGCCGTCGCGGAGTGCCTGAAGTATGCCGAAGAGCGGCTTCGGGCTTTTCCTGGCGGTTCACACTGCCGGGAAATCTATCTGCCCATCGACGACGAAGTTATCGAAGTTGTGCCGGCCAAGCAGGTCATCAACATTGACCCGGACACCGGGCTGGAGTCCGTCGGCTTCATCGGCGGCGTCTACGTCATCAGCACGACCGCCGGCTACGTTGACTTCGCCATCGTTTCCCAGGACGAAACCGAAGCGGAGCTGCTTGACTGGAAATTCGGGAAGTGGGCCGTGACGGAAGCGGAGAACAACCTGCAAGGCATCGCCTACATGCTCGGCCTCAAGAAAATGTTTCCGAAGCTGGAGCACTGCACCGTTCGATTCATCCAACCTCACATCGACTTTTCGTCGTCCCATACCTTTGACATCTCGAACCCGGACCCCTACATCCTCCGCGTCCGCACGGTCGTTCACCGTGCCGTGGCTGCCGCTCGCAACCCCGCCGACTACTCTTCCGCTCGACCTAATGTTGGAAGCTGTCTCTTTTGCGCGCTCGTCGGACAGTGCCCGAAGGTCGCCGACTACGCGCTCCAAATCGGGAAAAAATTCATGCCGCTCGCGCTCCCGCAAGACCTCTCGACGCTCGCGCTCTCGGACCCGGCGCAAGTCGCCGTCGGCCTGAAGCTCGCGCAAGTCGTGAACGCGTGGGCTGAGTCTTACCGCAAACAGGCCACGATGAAAGCCATCGAGGACGATTTTGTCCCGGACGGTTACTCGCTGGTGCCGTCGCAGAAGACCGTCATCAAGAACGCCAAGCAGGTCGGCGATGCGGCGAAAAAGTTTCTGCCGCCGGAAGACGCGGAAAAAGTCGAGGCGCTCTACGACATCTCACTGACGCCTCTGGACAAACTGATTTCACTGCGCGCACCGCGCGGCGTGAAAGAAGCAACCGTGAAAGAATTTCGCGAGCAACTACTCGCGAACGGCGCCACCGAAATGGGTGTGCCGTATGCATTCCTTCGACAAATCACTGTCAAGGACGTAGAAAAAACCTCAACCAAATAATAAAATGGGAAAGATTGCATTCACTAAGAATCCCGAGGCGCCGGCTGCCGAAGCCGTGACGACCGTCTCGGAAGTTTCAACGCCAGTCGAAGGTGTCACCATCGAGACTACCACCGTTGTTTGTC
>JAAEBD010085665.1_pt1 | contig 9568 bp, 13 predicted proteins | sample 7277991 | NCBI WGS metagenome assembly JAAEBD01 (sample SAMN13877001, study PRJNA601929) | soil metagenome | isolation source: soil | host: Panicum virgatum | place: USA: Fermi National Accelerator Laboratory | collected 2010-11-19 | reverse complement strand
GTTACCCGAGGCTTTGGCCTTGAGCCCAGCTATGCGAGCGACCGCGGCCGCGATCTTGTCAGCGAACCGGATAACGCCATCTAGCGCGGTCTGAAATGCGCCCTTCATTGCGCCCCAGAGCCCAGCCACTGCACGGCCGGCGGCGCCAGGTAGACGCTTCAGAGCCCGCACTGCCGAATTGACGACAGCCCGAGCGCGGCCGCCGCCACCGTGCACAGCCTCATCAAAATGTTTTTTCAGGCTGGACCAGAGCCGGGACAGCGCGGCGCCAGCTCGGCCGGGTAGCCGCTTGATCCAATTCACCACCCCAGTCACGATGGCCTTGCCCTTAGCGGTGGCTTTGTTCTGGGCACTCTGGAGCTTTGCGCCGATCTTGTCGCCGAGCCCACCGATCTTGGAAATGATGCGGGGTACGTCGCGCTTGACAGCGCGCCACATGCCACCCAGCGGGCCGCCCTTGCCGCCGGTGGACTGCTCGAACTCATCGACCTTTTTTGACAGCTTGCCGTACTTCTCAGAGATGGTAACCAGCGCGGCCGCGAGATCGATCGCTGAGTCAGCGGCGCCACGGAGCAGATCGGCCGTGTTTTTTACAGCGTCCTGAATTTTCTTCGGGTCCTTCAGGATGGCCGCGATCGCGTCACCGATGCCCTTGCCGATCTTGGGTGCCTGTTTGCCCCACTCCTTCATGCCGGCCGTGATCCCAGGCATAGCCGGCTCAAGCGCGGTGATGAAAGCAACGACGCCATCCATGACCCCGCCCACGAGTTTCTCAAACCCGGGCGCGAGCTGTTTCACCATTTTGCGGAATTTGGGGCCGAACTTATCGAGCAGCCGCCCAGCCTTGTCCATGAGCCGGAACACCACGGGCTGGAGCGGCGCGGAGATAGTGGTCAGGAACTTCTTTGCGTGGATCTTGAGGCTCGTCCAGTGCTGCGTCTGCTTGGCCAACTGGTTGCGCTGGTGTTTGAGGACCGCCAGCTCCTTCTCAGATTCGCGGCGCTGCTTGCCCTTCTGGCCATGGATTCTCTCCTCCAGAGCCTTGATCTTTTCCGTGACCTTCTTCAGCTCGTCGGCCTTGGCTATTTGCCGCTTCATGATCCCGATCAGCGGCAAAGCCAGGAGCGCCGGGCCGATGATCAGCGGCAGGCCGGCCAGTATGAGGTTGCCGGCCTGAGCCAGCACAGCGCCGGCGAGGCCAACCGCGAAGACGCCACCTAGCCGGATGCCCATCCGAGCGAACTGAGGCCCCATGTGGCTGTCCACTGTGGCGCCGATCTTGCCGAAGGTGAGCCCACGGAGGAATGAGTGAAAGAACGCGGTGGCCGCGTCTGTGCCACTTTTAGACCAGGACTTTTTACTGTCGCGGGAGAAGCGGTTCATCTTGCGGCCGAGCCGGTCCAGGTTCCTGCTGGCTGACCTGGTGGCGCGGGCTGTGTCGTCGTGGCCTTCCAGGGTGATGTCAACATCGCGGTTAGGCATTAACGATCCTCTCCGCTGCGTTGTCAGCGGCCTGGATGACAGCGGCCACGCCCTGGTCTATCAGCTCGGGCGTGGCGCCCTGGGTGAACGCGCCCACCACTACCGTCTGGGAACTCCAGGGACGGTGGCCCCAGGTGAGGTGGCGGACGCGGCCCGTTGAATCGAGCCGCTTGAGGTCCGACCGCCGGCCAGTGCCAGAGTTGCGGCCCTGCCTGATCAGGACGCCGGCGGACTTAGCACCGCGGCGCACGAGAGTGCGGATGGTGGCCTTAGCCACCCAGACATTGAGCCCGCCGCCGTGAGGCAATACCTCAGTCTCGTACTCCCGGATTGCCCTGGTGACTGGCCCGACGCCGCGGCGGATCTCAGCCGCCATGTCGTTAACGATCTTGCGGTCGGTGCCCTCGCGGCGGACAGCAGCAGCCACTAGCGCGATCTCCGCGCCACCGTCCACCGTGATCATGTCCGCTCACCTTCCCTTGGCCGCTTCCCTCTCGGCCTCACGTTCCTGGTCTTCCAGCCAGCGGAGCGCGCTACTCAGCGCCCGCGGCTCCCACTCCATCAGCTCCGACAGTGGCTGTCTGGTCCTGAGTGCCAACCTGACGTATAGGTCCATCACACTGCCGGGGTCGTAGGGTCCACCGTTTCTTGCGGCGCGTCCTCGTCGGGTTCCTCCACTGAGACCACGTCCACGTCCCACTCCTCATAGCCCTTGGACGTGCGGCCCAGCCGGCGGAGTGCGGCCCAGGCTATGTATCGCTGAAAGATCACGGTGGCCTTTTCGATGGCCACCGCGGTCCCCATGGTGAACTTGCGCTCAAACGCGGCCATGTCCCGCTGGTCCGATCTGACCAGCTCGGGCTCCTCTGCGCCGTCGTACCAGACCTCCAGGTCCATTACTGTGGGTGCGCCCATCTCTCTACTCCTTAAGTTCGCGGCGGGGTACGGGTGTATTGCTTGCCGCTGTGAGGCCACCCGCAGACGCCAGGAAGCCATACACAGCGAGAACCACGGTGAGCCACTGAGGCTGGACCCCCATGGTGAGAAAAGCCACCTGAGTGGCGCCAAGACCGACGCCCAGCAGAGCCAGCGTCGTATAGACGCCAGCTCTGATTCTCGGGTAGCCATCCAGGACTTGCATCTCAGGGAAGGCGCTTGATCATCGATGTGATACCAGCACCTTGCGCGGAGGTGGTGATGGTGATCAGGCCGGCTGAATCCGCGAACTCAGGCAAGACGAGGATCTCGCGATCGCCGGTAGTGGCCGGGACGCTCACGCCGGCGTTAGTGCCCGAGCTTCCGCCAGGCGTCTTGCCGTTGTCCACCACTGTGAACGTGACCGCTGAGCCCGTGGTGTTCTTCGCGTGGAGGATGGCCGGGCGCCCACCCAGGAGGTTGACGTCCACGGTGTCTGAAGCACCCGCGACGACGGGCGCCGGCGCTACGCCGGCCTTGCTGATTGTCGTTACTGGTAGTGCTGCCATGATCTTGGAGCCTCTCGAATCGTTTGCGAATAATCAGGGCCAGCCGGTTAAGGCTGGGTGCCCAGGGTGGGCTCACCGATGATGGGCAGCTCCATTTGCATTTGGAGAAACTCGCCCTGCTTGCCGCCGGCGGGCGGCGCCACACAGATCAGCGTCCCAGAGTGCTGGGCCAGGCCCGAGCCCTTGCGCGCCGCGAACACGAACGCCACCTGAGCCCCGCGGTTGGTCCACAGGAACTTGGCCAGGCCCGTGGTCTCCCAATCCTGGAGGCCCTCCAGGCTGATCTTGTAGAGCGGCGTATCGACGTCGGAGATCCCACCGTCAGGGACTAGCGTCCGCTGCTGCTGGATAGGCGTATCGCCGTCCATGGTGATCTCCCACGCCTGATTGGCGAAGTCGGTCCCGGACAGCTTGAACATTGCATCGCGGAATACGCGGGCGCCGGCGTAAGCGGGCATGGCTAGCTCTCTCTCTTGAGTGTGATTTCTGCGCCGTACAGGACGCCGGCGTTGGGGATCTGGAAGTCAACCGGGACCACGGAGGCGATGTAACCCAGGGTCTCTAGCGACCCCAGGATCAGCGCCAGGTGAGCGTCCAGGAAGTTCATCGCGTCAGTGGGCGTGCCTCCAGTGATCACGTCCACCAGCCAGGTTGCTTCGAACACCAGGACCGGAGTCCGGCCGGCGGCGTAGCCACCCCAGCGCACCCACGCATCGCCGACATTGAGCAACACCGGTTGATCGTCATATCCGGTGATGTCTTGGACAGCGTCCACCGCCTGGGCAAGCGCGAGGCGATCAGCAGCGAGCGTCACCCCACAACCATCCTTCGGTATGGGGCCTCTAGCCGCTTCACTTCAGCATCATGGCGCGGGATGAATGCCGGGCCGGCGGCGTCGCTGGACTGCTCAATCACACCTAGGGTGATGCCACGCCTGGCGAGGTTGACCACCACGCGGCGCTGGAGAGCCTCAGCAAGATCAGGGGAGCTGGATGGCTTACACTTCCGGGCCTGCGCGGCGGTCTCTGTGGCGATCACCTGGTTTAGCGTCGCGTCCGTGTAGCGGCCAACGGGGACACCGATGGACACCAGGTAAGCCTTGACGTCGTCTAGGACAGCCATCAGAGGTCCGCCTCAATCCAGATCTCGCCATAGCCCTCGTGCGGGTAGGTCTCCACCAGAGGCCCGGGCCAGGTCACATCAATTTCATAGACGCCAGCACCCGCAACGGACAGATCGCTGGCGCCCCATGCGCGAGTAACCCAGCCCTGTGAGCCCGCCTCTATCGTGAGCGCACCGGTGATCACCGTTGCGTCAGGTTTGCGGAGACTTAGGCTCGCAGAGCTGGCCGAGGAAAGATCAACAGCGGCGCCGGACTCATCCAGGATTTGCACCCGGAACGCAGGCATACGCGCGTTGCGCTTGTAGCGCAGCGTGGGCACCTGGCGGGCCATGTTGATCTTTCCCCTTTTCCCCGTGCGGGTCTTACTCGGACGCGAGCGTGGGCGTGGCGTCCTCCACCACTAGCCCACGCGCCTTGAGATCATCCAGCGTCACAGTGAGGCCAGTGGCCGGGTCAAGCGCCCAGCCGTACATCTTGGCTTGCTCAGCGACGCTGGAACTAATGAAATCGGGCGCCGGGTTCCGGGTCCCGCCGCTCTGGGTGTCACCAGGAAACGGGAACGCGCGAGGCGCCGGCCCCTGGTCCGGGAGCAGGTTCGACGCCGTAGGCGCCTGTGCAGCCTCGGGCTCCGTAGCCTCGGGCTCCTGGCGAGAGTCTTCCTCGCTGGTAACTGTGTCGTTTTTGCGGACCATGTCCGAGCCTTTCCACCTGGTTGGTTGATCTTGAACGCTTGAGACCTGGCCCGCCGGAGAGGCCCCCGCCGCTGGACGGCGGGCCAGGTTGCTTGCTATGTGCCCGGATCGTACGAGATGCGACGGATACCCGGGTTGTCGATGACCTCCACGACGCGATAGCCCCAGATCGCCAGCTCCACAGAGCGGACCTGCCACGCGAACTCCAGCCGCTGCGGAACGCTGGCCGCTGCGTAGATCGCGGCCGGGTCGAACAGGTAGCTGTTTGACGATGCATTGCTAGGCGCCGCCGCCGAGGTGACCGGGTAACCCTCCAGGCCAGCAATGGCCAGCCGAGCAAACCTCGGGGATACCGTGCCGTTGGCGTTGACCGGGCCGAACATCGGGTAAAGCTTCCGGCCGCTGGTGTCAGTGGCGCGAGCGAACAACCGGTAAAGGTCCTGCTGGAGCGCCAGAGATGTGAACGTGTTGCCAGTGGCCACGTACTGAAGATCAGCGACAGCGGCCTCAAACGCGGCTACGGGTGGGTAGTCCTGAGCCTGGGTGTAGGTGGCCGGCCAGGTGCCCGCGTTCGTCGGCAGGGTGATGGTCGCGCCAGGGGACTCAGCCTCAAGCTCCGTCCACGCGATGGCCTCCAGGGCCTTGTTGTACTCGTAGACCATCTTTTGCCAGATCAGCGAAGACGCGACCGCGCCACCCTGATCCCACAGCTCGCGAGAGATGCGGACCTTGCCGGACACAGCACCCGGGGTGATGGTCTCGCTGGTCGCGGTGAACTGGCCCTCCGCGGGCTCGGTGTCCTCCACGTGAGCCGCGACCAGAGCGGAGTGTGCCGACCACTTCGGGACGACCATGGGCGTGATCTCGTCCAGGGTCTCCTTGCGGATGGCCTCCCACAACGGGAACACGAACTCACGCTGAGTGACGTACAGGTCCGGGCGCTGAATGTTCGGATTCAGCGGGGCGAGGTTGGCCACCGGGTTCACAGCGAATTGCTCGCCCTGCTCGGCAACCGTACGCACAGGACCATCCGGCGCCGTGGTAATCGGAGCAGTAAAGATGTGCTCCTGGATGAAGCCCATAGCGCGCTCACGAGCCGCCACGTCACCATTGCCGGCGCCGCGGAGGTCGGCCGCGAAATCGTGAGTCCCGGCCACCAGGTTGCCGCGCTCGAAGCGGTATGGCTCGGGCTCGCGGACGTCCACAGAGCCACCCGTGGCGCCTGGCGCGCCAGTGGCGCCGGCGGCCGGGTTGATCACCTCAGGACCAGCAGCGCCGGCGGGCGCGGCCGGATTGGCCGCTAGGTAAGCCTGGAACGCTTGAGCGAACTGGCCCATGTCGAACTGAGGCGCGGGCGTGCAAGCTGCCTGCCCAGCGGCGTGAACGTGTCCGCAGACAGCGCACGGTTCCATGATTTCTCCTTGGTTGTCAGCCTCAGCCACCACGGCCGAGACGCGAGCTGAATCGAACGCTGGCGATGGCGTCAGCGAAACCTCTGCCAGGACGTTGCCCTGGCCTGAGTGCCAAACGCCGGAGCGTTCGGAGAATGTGGCATCATCCAGGAGCCCGATGGAGAGGCCGTCATAGACGCCGTCCTCCGCGAGCACGAGCGCGCGATCGCCCTCAGCGCCACGCGCCACCTTGAACTGGACAGTTAGGCCGGCCGGCCCGTCAGTGAATGCGACGCCGCGGCCGACAGCCTGCGAGCGATCATGCTGGATCAGGAGCTTTACGCGGCTCGGGTCAGACCACGTCAGCGAGCCCTGGGAGAACTGATACGTCCGGCCGTTGCGCTTCGCGGTCACCCCGTACGGGACAGCCAGGCCGGTGATGGTCCGGGCCTCCTGGTCAACCGCAAAGATGTTGCGCGATTCCTCAGTTTCGAAGCCGAAACGTAGCGGATCCGCGTCAAAGATGTTGCGCGAGCTCGGGGCATCAGCGTGCATTTGTTGCGTCCTCCTCGGACGTGGTGTCGGAGCCGGCTGGCAAGGCTGGCCGCGGCATGGCGAACGTCGGCTGAGGCAGGCCCTCACGCTCAGCCACGGCGCTGCGGTCGTAGATCCCCATGGCAATGCCAAGCTGGTAGACCTGGAATCGGGAAAGATCATCCGCGCGGAGGAAGCCGTTAAAGTCAGCCAGCACCCGATAGCCGCGAGGCGTTACGTCGGGCATGCTGAGCCGCTCTTGGATCGCAGAGACATACATCCCGATTGATTCATTGATCTTGGAAATCCGGCGGTCCTGGCTGTTCTGGTAGGTCCGGCTAGTCGTGCTCACCCCCAGGTCCTCAGGGTCAATGCCAAGCACGCGGCCGATCTCCACCACGGCGGCCGAGCGGGCAGCGTCTAGCTGGAGCTTCTCGGGGTCCCACTGCAAAGTCTTGTAATCCACCAGGCCCGGCACGTAGGCGTCAGCCCGAGACTGGCGAGCCTTCGTCCAATCGTCCAGGAACTCCTCTACGTCGGTCTGATCAGGATCAGCGTCCGGGCGCGGCGTGAAGTACCCCTGAGGCAACGGGCTGTCAGCGTAGCGGTCGGCCGCGGCGGACAGCTTCAGATAGGTGCGGATCGCGCGGGCGCCGGCGTCCAGGATGCCGTCCGTAGGCGACTCAAAACAGATGTAGTCGGCCGGCGGGACCTTCACCTCAGTGCCGTCAGGGAGAGACACGTGGAGGTAACCCTGGGAATCGATCTGAGAGCCCGGGTCCACCCGCCACACGTAGCTGGGGTAACCCCGGTAGTCGCGCTCGCGGGTCCACCAGTAGGCGAGGCCCTCAAAAAGCAGATCCTCCACCAGGCGCGTCATAGTGATTGACCGCGGGTGGTTCCGCTCGGGCTGATCCAGCAGCGAGGAAACGTGAGTGACGTTCTCCGTATCCAGGAGCCGGAACGGTATCGAGCCGATCTCGCCGGCGATCAGGTCCCGGCCGCGCTTGACGGCCGGGACCTGGATCGCCTCGCGGCGTGGGACCTTCGGTGCCGGCCCTGTCGTTGACTGGTAAGTCTCCAGGCCGAATATCTGGGCTGGGATGGAGCCCGCGTCTATCTCGAACTGGGGGGCAGTTGGCGAGTCGGGACGCTCGAATCCGAAGAACTCAGCGAGCCGCCACCAGAAGGACACGCGGACACAGTAGCCGGTTCCCCCCACAATGATGTTGCGTTACGCGCCGCGCGCCACAACTAATTTGAGCCGCTGGGTCGGACGCGCAACTCTCGCGAGGTGGACAGCGCCAGCAGCCGCATACGCGGCGTCAGCGTTTCCGAACTTCCGACTGAAGCGCCAGCCGTCCCCCATGGGCAGCCGGTGGGAGCCCAACACGTGCGCATTGAGCAGCGGATCACTGCCGTGGATGATCATCCGGGACTTGACAGCGTCGGCCAGGCCCTGACAAACGGCCGGAATCTCGGCCGATTTCAGCTCGTGCGGCGAGTACCTCACGGACACTTTGCGCATGTCAGGCATGAGCAGCGCCGCCGGACCACCAGGAAACCACCCGACCACCTTGGGCCTGTACTGCTCTAGGAGCCCGGGGAAGTCCTGGCGCAGCCGGACCATGTCAGACCACGCGGCCACAACGCCCACCCGCACACGGCCAGATTCAGTGAGCGACGCCGCGGCCAGGGTGGCGTGTTGGCCCTCGGGCGCAACGTCCAGGCAGAAGAACTTGCGGTCTGCTTCCATCACCCGGGAGCCGGCGGGGTCCCCGCAAGAATTCCAAGCCTGCGCGTTGATCGGGCTATCGAGCGACTCCACAGACTGGCAGAGGATCTCAGTCCGAAACACTGGCGGAGGATCGGTGCCCATTGACGTGCGGATCGCCTCCGCGCTGACTGTGTAGCCGAGCCCAGGGCTGGCCTGCGCGATCTGGTCCCAATCGTCCAGCTCACAGCCGTCGAAACCGGAATACTCCATGAGCCCGATTGACGGATCGAGCCCCGCCAGCGCGGTCTCACGGAGCTGGTTAAGCACGATCGAGCTGGCGTCGCCGGCGTTCGAGATCGCCACAATCAGCCCGTCAGCTTGCGCCAGGGTGGTCTTAGAGAGCGCAGACCAGGCTTGCCAGTCCTTCTGCTCGCGGATCTCGTCCAAGATCAGGAGCTTTACGGAGAGGCCACGGCCAGCACCCTGGCGGGTGGCGGTCAGCCGATAGCGGGACCCATTGACGAACTTCAGGCTTGTTTCGGTGTTGCCGCGCTTCACAGCGGCGATCTGCTTAGCGATCTTGTAATTCGCTTCTGCCATGTCAACCGCGCCGGACCATGCCTCGCGCGCGATGTCCATCGATTGAGCCGCACCTAGCACCATGGCGCCGGGCCGCTTCACCATGCACCACAGCGCCACGACCTTCAGGAGCGTGGTCTTCCCGGACTGCCGGCCCACCAGAGTGAGGATCGTCCGGTATCGATAGACGCGGCGCCGATCGATGACGCCGGCGCCCGGGTCGGCGTACTCGAACGCATGCATGAGCCACCACTTTTGCCAGGGCAGCAGATCAATCCCCAGGGTGTGCTTTGCAAAGCGGATGATCTCGGGACCAGCAGAGGTGGACGAATTCAGCGGGCGCAGCTCGGGCGTGTACAGCCGGGGCGCCGTGCAGCCCTTGATTCCATCGGGAGCCGGCGCGTGGGTGCTGGCGTCGAATAGGACCTCCTGGTCCGGGCTCGAACCAGCTTGCAAACTCATGGCGCGAATTGTGCCACCTCGCGCAACGTATTTGCGCCTAGCGCGGCCGCTTCATGTTTTTCGACCGCTTCTGAGGCCCCCAAGATCAGGGGAGGGGGATTCAC
>JAAEBD010215374.1_pt1 | contig 17631 bp, 30 predicted proteins | sample 7277991 | NCBI WGS metagenome assembly JAAEBD01 (sample SAMN13877001, study PRJNA601929) | soil metagenome | isolation source: soil | host: Panicum virgatum | place: USA: Fermi National Accelerator Laboratory | collected 2010-11-19 | reverse complement strand
GCAGAATGAACAATATGATTATGTATGGAGACAATAGTGAGACAATATGGTAATGTGCACTAAAGAATCAGGACAAAAGTACTAGAATTGAGCATAATTAACGAGATAAAAGCATAGCTCGCAGTGACATCATGGCAATGTACAGAGTATACATTACCATATAAGCCCATTCCCAGAAACTCATTAGACATAATAGCAGGATATAACGGCACAGCTAGCGTTTAGAATGAACAATAAGTCTATGTACAATATCACATGTGGAGTAAACATAAAGCAGATGTCCATTCTCGGAGCCATGACCAATGGCTTTTTGTTATATAATGAGAGCGAACCGCCAGGCACCCGTTCCCGAGTTGGCTGAAGTGAAAAGGCCGGAAGTAGGACCTATGCCGTAAGTGGAAGCGGCGGTTCCGTTGGCCATGAGTGAGGGCCGCTCGTTATCATCTGGCATGATTGAGTTCATGTTCTCAGAGCATCCCGTGACTATAAGCATAGGTGAAGGTCCTGCAATACTCACTCACCAGGTACACTTACCCAATCGGAAACGGGGACGGTCTGTAAAATCGTTGCGCAAGCTTAATGGGTTCGACTCCCATAGTGTGCATTTTGAGAGGAGTTTCATGGAAAAGGATGAGAGCCTGAAAATAAGTCTGAGGTTTCGTTTGGAAGGCAGATTTATAAGGGATATTGAATATATTCAGAGAATTATCGATGGTACTGAGGGGAAAGACAAAGATGTTGCTTTGCGCATTCTTCATTCCTTAGAAGATGCTCTTGATCTATTAGATCAGATTCCGGAGAACTTAAATGAATAATCCTGAGAAGTGGGCTGTACAGCAATGGACAGTACCCGCTCATATTTTTATCTTACGGCGTGATGGGATAAGCTGGCACTTCATTTGTGAAGGTGTGGAAGTTGCGGAGGTAGAAGCTCGGACAGGGGAAATGATGGCGACTTGCTTTTCATCTGTGCATGAAGAAGAAGATTGGATCTATCGACACTCTTTACAATTTCGTTGGTTAAGGTTCTGGTACAAGAGGAGGAAGCGCAATAATAGACAAGATTCTTATTGAGACTACCTTTAACACTTAGTATCTAGTGGCTTCCCCCCCATAATATTCTGAAAAGCGCAAAGAATACTTACCCCCTCAATTGCGCTAATCAGAAGTAACGCACCGGCTCCAATCAAAACAGTTAAGATCGTAGTCATAGCGTTGTTATCCAAGTCGGGCTTCCATTCCATTCACACCGTAAGTTCCCGAATATCTGAACTACGATTTTGTTGCCATCCCAGTCATGGGACTCAAATTCCAATGTAGATGGTGGTGGCAGCGGCCCTTCGTTCTGATATTTTGCATACCATGCTTGTGCTATACCAGTGTCTTTTGGAACACGTACACCATTAAAGAGTATGCTGTTCCAAGTGTCGTCAGCCGCTCTCATGCGATAGTTGACTGAATTCCGACTTATATAGAGAAACAGTTGGGAGAAACTGAATGTTAAGCCAGGGCATCTGGCTCTATTCACCGGATCAATACTCGCATGACTATGGATTTGATCCCGCGTCAAGCTATAGCGCTGGACAAGCCACAAATTGAGCTTGTTGCTTGCGTCAATTTGAGCTTGTGGCATAGGATCAGAGTTGTCATCTGTCCAGTCCTCGTGTTCGATACTAATGGTACATCGGTTGAGATTTCCGTAGGTGGCGATGAGACGATCCCAGTATCCCGCATTATATCCAATCGATGTGCAACAGTTCGCGCCTGCCCCGTCTTTTAGTCTCACCACCTGGAAAATGGAACCATCTTTACCTATAACAAAGTGGGCAGAAACTTTGGCTGTATTATTATGGAGATACCGCGCTATCGCCAGAGCGGTTGTCTGGCGACCACTTGCTGTTTTGTGGTTAATGATCGTTAAATCACTGTTGGACACATCAGCGAGTGCATTACTAAAAACATAATTGGGATCTTCGTTCACAACATCAATGGCTCCTGGATAATCTACAGTCATGAGTTTGCCTTCTTTTCTGCTGCTTCTCGTCTTGCTACTTCTTTAGCAAGAATGGTAACTTGAGATGCTAGAGTAACACTACTTCCGAGTATCGCGCCTAAAATGGTATTAAAAACCTCAATCGGAACTAAATGGAAATAGTTCCCAACAAGCGCAGTTATCGCTAAAACGATTAATCCTATATAAAAAATAGTAGGATTTACGACGCTGCCTCCAAACATATTAAGGCTCCGATGTAACTGTATTAACTGTGCACAATACATTCGTACCCAGCGATGCATTAAGTGTGTTTAAAAATCCTAGGGCCGCACTCTGCTGGGCTACTGTGATGAGGCCATAAATTAAATGAACTTGACGTATTGACCCGTCTGTTTCATTAATATATGCATCATTGCTAACAAACTGATTGAGCGTAAGCAGGCTCGATTTGAACACGTTGACAGCATCCGCTTCTGGCGTGCCATCACTGTACAAAGGTATTTGGACCTCAAAGCGTGTAAAGTTTGCCGCCACTAACTTTCTCCTTTGCGTTTAAGAGTGACTATGTGAAAATCATCTCCCCATTTAGACGCCCATGCAGCATCTTCATCTGCATAGCGTGGTTTGCCTGTGTCCAAGTGTTTTTTTAATAATATCCCGTTATGCATATGTTCAATAAGGCATTTTTGAACAGCCAATAATGCATGTTCTGGAGAGCAACCCCAATGCTGTCCTCCTGTTCTTTTTTCGCACATAAATCCAGCAACATACGCATGTCCTGTTACATTCCAAGCTACAGTTATTGAGTAACCATATCCTGCTATGAATTGCTGATGGCAGATTTCACATTCTTCTGTCTGCATTAAAGTGTTCCTCCTACCCAAACAATTTGAGTGCCAGATCCTACTGTTGCTTGAAAGGTGGTACTATTTCCATTTTGCATTCCCATGGTTGCGCTGCCCGGTTGCGCAATCCATGGAGAGCCGGCAAACCATGATGGGTTAGCGCCTAATCCGTGTGATATTGTGGTACCAGATCCACAATTAATTACACCTCCATTTTGACGTGAAATACTTCCACCTAAGAGATTTATAGTATTTGCAAGAAGTTGCGGTCCCGTGGCGGTTATTTTCCATTGAGCGCTACCAGGACTACTTGATAGTACTACTGCATTTGTTCCGGTAACTCCTTCGAGAACTACTTGGTTAGAGTTATCTACAAGAAGAACGGGCCGTGCTGTTCCACCCGTGTCTTTCCATTCCAATGCTATATTATTGTCTATAAGAAGATTGCCTAAGACTTCAGTTAAGTCTCCGAGTTGACCTATTTGTAAAGGCGGTCCAGATATTTCTCCCTTTAGAATTTGATGGGCTACACCTGCTTGTAAAACTTTCCAGACAAAGGACCCATCAGAATTGATGGTTATCAAGTTGGCATTACCTTGTTGTCCAATGTCAATAACAAGAGTCTGGACAGTATTCGTTTCATTTGAGAGAGAATTAAAGCTTGTGGCTATGGTTCCTCCAATTCCGATTGGTGAATTGCCAAGTGTTGGCACGTATGGTATCGGCTCGTGTGGATTGTAGTATGTAACAAGTAAGAGTGTCACTGGCGGGTTGGGTAAGTTATAAATTACCGTATAATTCATTCCAGCTTCCCCACCACCTACCTTTTTATCTGTCCAACCACCTGCAGGAAGAAAGAAGCTATCCCCCGATGTCTGGAAAGCGATGATAAGACCGCTACCGCTTTCGTTGAAAATGTGGACGGTACCTGCACCCTTAGTGTGAGCAGGGTTAGCGCTTACGCCACCTGCTGATATGCCTGTGTTGGCAAAATCAATCTTTCCGGTTGCTCCAACAAGTACTCCACTTAAATTAATTTGTGCGATGGGAATAGACATTCCAGGCCCTCAACTGGTGGACGTACTCTTGTCCTCGGTAGAATTTCAGCCGAGAGAGCTGCTTGTACCATGCCTGCTTTTTCAGCCATGCCAGATCTTTTTCAGGCGTTGAGAGAGTTAATAACCATCTCATAAGGATAGCAGCTACTAATGTTCCTCCTACGTTAATCATTTCTATGATGCAAGCGATCCAAATGTGTGACATGCTCTCCTATCCTTTCTAGATCATATCCTTTCAGTGCTGGAAGTAAATAAGCTACACTAAAACCTAACTGCCATGCGTATGCACCAACAGTTGCACCCGCATTTAAGGTAAAGGACAATTGCCCTAGACTTTTTTGTTGTCCACTATCAGTTATGGCCCCCGGAAGGATTACAGGAACTAATTGTAAATTGCTAAACGCGTTGTTGGGTATCACGCCGAGCGGTGCAAGATTACCAAATTGGTCTATGAAAAGCACATTAATGGCACCTTGGGTGGCGAATGTAGCGGTTTGGGGGCCAATAGAGAAACTACGGATGATCAGATAAAGAAGGGTTCCACCGGGCCATTGCTCCAGCCGCCAATTGGGCGATTGAGTATTAGGGGGCAAGTTAAGAGCCACAGGCACCGTAACCGCAACACCGGCTACAGTCGTAACGGTTCCTTCTGCTTCTCCATCAGCACTATTTGCCCAGGCCTGCTTTGATCGATAGGAATCATAAAGTGTGTTGTAGCGTGGCACAAGAACAGGAATGTCTTGCTTCAGCGTGTGGATTGCCGCATGTTGCGGCGGATCGTGTACCAATTCCTCCTCGAAAGGGACTTCTTTATGTGCTGGCTTGGGAATAAATGGGTTGGTTCGGTGATTTATCGTGCTCATTTGACACCCACCTTTCTTGCACCTTTCATGATGCCTTGTGCTATTTGTCCTTGTGGCGAAGCTATAAGGAAAATTGCACCGCCAATAAGGAGAATGCCAAATAAGAGTTTGATAATACGAACAGGATCATTAATCCATGTTGTAAATGTGCTAATGGAAGCAAAAAAGTTATTGAGTGCAGTAACAGGATCTGTTGTTCCTCCTGTAGAACTTCCGTCACATTTTGTGATTTTAACTTTCCCGTCGACAAATCCCTGACATTCCCACCCGGTTCCTGTAAGAATTGGTTTTAATCCCTCAGAACAATTGCAAGGACTTGTTGTAATGTGATTTTGTTGTGCATATTGTAGTAACCAATCAGGATTTAAGTCGGATGTAATTGTATCTAGCGTATAAGGGATAGAATTTGTTTTACTTTCTCCTAACATAATATGTGGACCGGAAGACGTGTTGGGACTAGCATTATAGGTTCCTCCGCTATTTTGACCACCACTTAAACCTATTTGCTGTCCAGGAGATACGTGTGTTCCTTGATTAACTGAGAATTGATCTAAATGAGCATAGTAATAATACGGAATACCTTTTAATTGATTGGGGTCATCAACCTTAATAATTTCTACGCCACCACTTTGGTCGACATATTCTTTTGAGACAGTACCGCTAAATAAGGCTGTGATTGGCGTATCTTGAGGCATAGGAATATCTACGCCGTTTACAGGGTATGTTGCCCAACTATAGGTATTACGAAAATTATGCAGGCTCGTGTAGTCATACCAATTCTGAGACAAGGTCAGACCTCCAATGAAGTTACGGTATAGGCCTGATGTGAATGTTGACCATGGGTTAAGATTCGTTCCACCTCCTGATAACGAATAGGCGAAACGAAATGCGCATGCAGGATCAAGGGCACATGATTTGCTTGTACCACTTCCGAAATGGACACCGTTGATCTGAAGTACGCCGTAACTTCCCCCAGATGGATCATTTCCATTGTAGGCATCTGTATTTCCTCCACTTTCCGCAAGTGCTATTGCCACGATATTCTGTAGCGCCTGTCCAGAGAAACCAGCTTGTTGCGCATAGGCTGATAACTGTTGTGCGTTAAGTGTTGCCACAACCACAACCTCGACTATATAACCATTGGGCTGCGTAGCTCGATATCACTCCTATAAGAAATGCGATGATGTATTCTCTCTTCATGCTATCCTCATATGTCGAGAACGTATGTAATGTTGGGGCCAGCTTGGTCCGGTTGACCCAGCCGCCTGCTGAATATCGAATGATGACACATAACCACCTTGGACTGGATACCAATCAGTAGAACCGCCCGTTGCTGTTGGGCCGAAGTTATTGGGACCCGTAACAGCCGGTCCTTGAGTGGTGACTCTTGTTCCAAATGGAATGCCCCCTATGACATTCCCGCCTGGAGTATCTCTAATTGGGATTGTTGTCGTATTCGCACCCCAGCCCGACGTAATGTTTCCCCGGGTTGTATAACTAGGAACGGGCGTGGCAGCAGGTGGTGTTGTCGGAGGAGGTGGCGCTGACGTATTTTGCACACCACCGGATGGAACAAGCCCCTCGACTGCATAGGGCATACCCGTAGTTGGATCTATCGCTAAACCTAAGCCACTCGCAGAAGAAGGCGTAGTGCTTGCAGTTCCTCCTTTTCCTATAAATTTTGGAATAACAATAGCCGCTGCAATCCCCGCACCTATCACGAGTATCCAGGCCCAATTTGGCAGGCCAGCGGTGGATTGCTGCAAAAAACTGCCTACTTTTCCTCCATGACTTGGCGTTGGATGTACATCAGCCATAATTTAACCCCCTGTCATTCCGCTATAAAACGGACCAAAGTAATTTCCTTCTGATCCTCCAACGTTTGCAGCAATGCCTGGCGGATTGATCAGAGCATTAAACCACGCGGCTATCTGTACACTCGCGACAGCAGAAGAAAGCAATCCTTGCCCAACTGGGTACGGTCCGACACCCTGCCCTAGATTAGTTCCCCAGAAGAAGTCTAGAGAGAGTCCTTGCACCCCAGCTTGCGGAAGTGTTGGGGCTAACCATGTGGTGGGTGATCCGCCGGTTAACATTCCTTGCTGATTTATGGGAGCCAGACCGGCATTCTGAATAACTTGCGTCGCAGTTGCTCGTGCTACGGCATAACAAAAAAGAAGTTCTGGTATCATCTGTTGCTGGCCAGCGAAGATGTTTACCAGTTGCGCCGTACTCTGTGCCGTCATTGCGCTCCCTTGAAGCCCACAATTTGCACCTGTTTGGGGGAATTCAAAGATCTGTGCAATCCAGCCAGTTATCGTGCCGCCCAGGACACTTGATGGATTGATTGCACCACCAGCGTTTGCTGCCTGCATATACATAGCAAAAGAAAGCGTAGCACCTTGTGTCTTTTGTATTTGCGTCCAAGTGCCAGCTGATGTTGGAGTAGCAATAGTAGGGTTGGTTCCCAGGGCTGCTATTATGGCTACAAGTAGATTAGGGCTAACTGCCGTGATGCTACCTGATGTAGCAGGTGTTGCGGTCCCATTATTGCTGCTATTCCTTGGATTCGTCACATCTGCCAAAGTGACCACCTTTCCAAGCGCTTGTGTCCTTCCCTCAAATGCCACGACAAATGGATGTCCCAGATCTCATATAACCCTTCCCGACGGGCAAAAGGACGCCAGATTTCATCACATGTTGGACATCTGAATATCATATGGACCCCATGTATCCGAGTGCGTTTTGGCCTATTTGGCCTTGAATCTCGGGCTGTACCTGATAGCCGAGGAAGTACCCGTTGGCTGCCAGGGGCCGTGCTGACACCGTAACAGAATTCACACGATATTTCTGTACCTGTTGCCATGCTGTTGTATTGCGGAATGTTGGTGGATACGCCATTAACTGCCAATTAGCTGCACGTCTCATCTGATGGTTGAAACGTTGCCCAGGCGTAAAGTCATGTGGTTGATACGTGCCTACCATCTCCCGTCCGTTGTTGCCTATGCCAATTGAACGTGCTATCACATCTTCAAAGCTCTGTCTATCTGTTGGCTGATAGGTAAATGGACTAGGCTGATAGGCGTTATCGCTCATGTATCCGGGCAGTTGTGCACCCGAGCCTGTTGCGCTAGGTTTGCCAGTTCGTCCGGTTCCTTGTGCTAATCTTGGTTGGGGACCGGCGACCGGCCCTCTCACAACATCAACATAAGACCATATTGGACGACCAAACATTGGATTGGTTTGTTGTTGAGCAACCATCTTATTTCCCCATAGCCGCCGACAGCGAACCGCTAAATGCATCTCCCCATGCGGTAATAATAGCGGCTGTATTTGTGCTACTGACCAACACAAATGCCATCGCCACTCCTACTATCGCAACGAAGATGTCTATGATCCTTCCGACTTGCATAATTTATGCCTTCTTTGCTGTTGAAAGGTTTATAAGTTGCTGCCACGGGAATTCGGTCAAAAGCACGTAGACGACCGCAAGCATAGCGATTGCCGAGGCCAACTGTGATATCTTTCCTCCGAACATGTCCAGAAGAGAAAGGACAAGAAGCAGGATATAGCTACCTATTACGACTGTGGTGATAGGCTTCTTGCCAATCCAGGCGTTGGTTATTCCCGCTGCCGCTATAACTACTACCGCCGTGACAATTTTTGTGTTCACGCGCTCTTTGATCCCTGTACCATTGAAAGCACAGCAGGCAATACAAAAAATCCAATAGCTATGCCGATTGCAACCGCAATCCAATGATTTGTGTTCAAAGTCTTTCTCCTTTAGAAATGAATGCTTCTAGAAATGAATGCTTCCCGAAAACGCGAAGGTCAAACCGCCTAAAGCTACGATAGCTATAAGCACGATAAAGGCCGCTGCCATTGGGGTTGCTTCTACGCTAGTCCAGTCCATGTCCTCTCCTTTTAAGCAAAAACAAGTCTTGGGGCAACATAGACCTGATTCGACGCGGGTACGATATCATTGGTCAGAATGGAAAGAGCGCCGCCAGATGCAGACGCGCCTGGCGAGTAACGAAGGGTAAACTTCGTTGCTCCGACTGTCCCCAACCACTCATCACCTAGATTTCCTACAGGCAGAAAATCGGGATCTAAAATGTTTGGCAGTAGCACCACGCCGTTTGGCATGTCGTACCCGTAGCTTGCGTAGCCATTCAGCAACCGAAGTGTTGAGATCAGCGATACGTACCTCTGTCCTACGTCCCAGTCCATCTCAAAAAGGCTTGGCATGTCAGCCAGTTCAGCACCAGCTCGTGGATTTAATGTTACGGAACTGGAGCGAAAAACAAGAATGTGGTTCCGTATGAGATTGCCGACTCTGGTTAGTTGGATGGTATTGGCACTGTTGGCCAAGCCAGAAGCTGTCTGGTTTGTCCAGTATTGAACGCTCCCAACGGAAGGCGGTGATTGACTATTCATATTGCCATACATGTCTGTAGCAGGTGGTTGAGACCTTGCCAGGATTTCCACAGTGATACTCATCGTTGGTAGTGTTGTGCAGATAGTCCCGCCCACAACGTAAGGTCCCGCCACTTGGCTTGTATTTGCACCCCCGGCTACGGTTAGCTGAAGGTTGTAGCGGCTGGATGCATCCATATTAGGAAGACATCCCAGGCCATCAAGACCAAATTCCAGAAAAATGGGAAGGACAAATTTTGTATTCATGCCGCCTGCGCCAGCGATGGGAGGGGAGAAGTAGCCGCCGTATCCGTATACGGCGTTGGCTTGGGCTGCCACACTGGCCAGGGGACCACCACCCGCACCGAGGTTGGTACCGGCTCCACCTGATGGAAGATTGGGAACACCAATAAAGGCGGTTGTCGGGCTATCGAACACGGTTCCCTTTAATCCACCATCTATAGGAAATGGCCGAAATCCGCCGTATTTGGCAGCGAGATAGGCGTGAAATCCGCTCAATTGGAATAAAGGGACTCCATTCACATCACTAAGCTGTACCTGGGAGAGCAGTGACCAAGGAGCGTCTTCAAAGTAGGTCATCGCAGAACCGCCAAGTCCGCCGGTTAGCTGTACCGTGATGAGGACCGCTGACAAATAACCATAAGAGGCTATTGGATAGTTGAAAATTTGTGAGTTTGCAGAGAGCGCGATACCACTCTGTGTGTTTGACTGTTCGATATGCCATTTAGCGCTACGGGCGAACGGCAACGTAGCCACGCTAGAACTTGCGCCTTTTTTTTGTTGTCCTACGGGGGCCCCCGAAGGAGTTTGAGCCATACCGGCTGGCATTTGTTGTTCCTTTACTCTGCACTGCTAACAGGATATTGCCCATACTTTTCAGAGAACCCATTAGGGCTTGCCGGTTCCCTTCCTCTTAGCAGAGAACAATAAACGAGCTTAATAGAGGAAAGCCATTGCTTGTCCTATTGGATTGTCTGACATCTTTCCGGCGATGATACGCCAAAAGAACCCCACAATGATCACGTACAAGAAAACCTTTGCAGCATCTAAAGCACCTACATGTATGTGCATTTTATCCCCCATTTCTCACAATGATAATCTCTTGTCCGATATACAAAAAATCTGTATGACCTTTCCCATACACCCGCAGCGCATCCATATACGTCTTCATGATCTTCCAATTTATCCCAGCGATATCAGCGCAAGCCTTGATGTCCGTCTCTTCCGTGTATTTGAAAATGATCTTGTGTCGAGGTTGGTTCAATGTTTCGCGTGGTATACGTGCGATTACGGAGCTGGGACGGGTGACCGTCGCAACTACACTCAAGTAGTTTGAGCGTCCCTGATTGAGCAGGACACCTAGATCTCTTCCTAGCCCTAGCTGTCCGGCGATATACCCCGCCTCATCGAAATACACACACCAACCACCCGCAAGATAGATTTCGTTAAGAGCGTTGTGCAACGCTACTGCTTGCTTTCTCAGATCATCAGAGAGCGATTGTGGTTTCTCCCAATAAATCACGCGTTGCTGGTAGTACTCTGGTGGCCATTTCTTAATAACCTGATAGCCCTGGCGTTTGAATTGTTCTAAGGTCTCGTCTCGTTTCTTGACCGCCAGGACACAAACCCAATCGCGTATGTCCAGAATATCGGATGCGACAGTCGTTTTTCCGGTCCCTGTCGGTCCGCACAACAACATATGCTGGCCCTGTTTCCAGATCCTCCTCAAAAAATCGAACCATTCCCCTACGCTTTGCTCAGAGATTTGTTGTGGTTCCAGCATAGTGACCATTCATAGCCTCTTGTTGTTGTATTTCAGGCGGTGGCGCAAGCACCTGCTCTTCTGCATAGCCCCACTGTGTCAGGAATTGCTGATCAGCCTTAATCCTGCCGTGATGTGCCAGGATAGCATACATCATCAAACCATGTCCCATCCCCAGTGAAACATAGGCATTTCCCTTCACCATCTGCTTGAGCATGGCAAGCATTTTAGGATGCCTTTCTGCGACTCGTACCAGCTCCCTTGCTCTATTTTCGGCCTGCTGAATGAATAGCACACCGTCATACATGTCCTTGCGAGAAACAAACAAACCAACCGTAGCGTAGAAGCCCGCCAGATCCTGAATGAGAGAGACGTTTCTTTCCCTTTTAGGTTTGTCGGTTCCCCCATTAGGGGGAACGTCAGAGGTCTGAGAGCCGTCTGAAGTACCAGTGCGCGGCTTCCGGGTCCTTGTCCTCTTCTTTGGGTTCTGGGGCAGGTTGCTCGATAGGTTCGGGCTGTTGTTCAAGCCCGTCAAGTCTTCCGCTAAACTGCTCGAATTCGGCATGGGAATGTCCGATTGGAGCATATTCGTTGCCCCGTTCGATGATGTCGCGGAGTCCGGCAATTCTGACATTCAACTCTCCTATCTTGAGTTCCAGCTCAGATGTCCTTGCAGAGAGCTGCCCAAACTGGATAAGAATTTCATCTCTCGTATCGTCCTGTTCCCGGTCTGGTTCCGGTTCTGGGGGAACAATGATATTTACATCATCTCCCATATTACTCCTTTGCGGGCCGGAACCTACGAAAAAAGGCCGGAACAACCTATGTAGGTTCCGGCCTATTTCATGGTACAATTGTACCATGATTCTTGACTATAAGCAAGGCACAAAGGGGACAATATGGGCACACAAGAACAAACGAGTAAGAACATGACCATGCAGCAAAGAATTGAGAATGATTATACCTATCATCCACCTAAGGGGGATCAAGCCGTACGTTACGAACAACTGAGGGATCTGGCAAAGGAATTTGCTCTCATTGTGGTAGATCTAACGCCTCCATCAAGAGAACAGTCATTGGCATTGTCGAATCTTGAAACGGTGGTCATGTTTGCGAACGCGGCGATCGCCAGAAACGAATAGGTCATTTGACCCATAAAAAATCGGGCAATCCAGAATTCTAGGGGGAAACGCTTGTTAGGCTGTTTCTCTTACCGAATTAAATCTAACTTCTGTCAAACTACTAGTGCCATTCCCATCATCATCATGAGTGAAGTACAGCGCCTCATCACCATTAGTACGTCTAAGATTGTCGCGTACTCTATCGGCAATTGCGCTATTCTCATCAGAATAAAGCACACAACCAATAACTTGTTTATCATCACGATTAAATGAATGGTTAGGGTAAAATGCTTTAACGTGATACATGTTAATCATCCTTTCTCTAACGGTTGTTTCCCCTCAGAATTCCGGATTGCTAAAAATCGTCCTGGTAGATAAGTTCTACCAGGACGATTCCTTTATCTGCGTTTCCATACAGGACGATACCAGAAACGAGGGGGATCGCTATCGTCACCTTCTCGCACATCGAACTCATATCCACGTCTTTTCAACTCGTTTGAGGCAGCCTTCATCTTAACAACAGCTTCATGATGTGCAGTATCCCCATCACACCCGCAAGGAGCTAGCTCATTCGAGGCATAATACTGTCGTCGGAAAATTGCTTGAAGCTCGTTGCTTGGCTTTTCCTCGAACATTTAAAATTCTCCTTTTTCTACGCCCTGGGTGAAAGTTCTACCCAGGGCTATTACATCAACTTGCCTCTTAAGAAATCTAACGAGGCTTTTTTGCGTGCTAGTCGTTGGCGATAGGCCTCCAATGTCTCTTGTTGGATGAATGACTTAAAATCAGCCTCACTAAAACCGACAAATACACGAACGTTATCAATAATCACTATGCGCTGATCAGGTCCTAGATAGGTCATTTTTTCTACCAATTGCGAGCGCGTACAGCAGTATTAAGCTCTTGCTGCGCCTGTGCTAATTTCTCAAGATCAGCAGCAGTAGTAGTAAGCTCTTGAGCTGCCAATTTCAATCTATCGGCATAGACGCCTAGGTGGGACGAATCAGGGAGGAACTCCAGAACACATTGCAGGTTATCGACAGTGTCCTCAATCTCTTCAATGATTTCCTGCTTCTTGTTCCTTATCATTTCGCCCCCAGCGTCGCCACAGCACATTCAAACAGCTCAACATCTAGTTCAACAAAAATGCAAGGTTTTTCCTCAGTCCATTCATCAGAGGTAAGAGCACCGGTAATCCGCGTATGGACATCGGTATTTTCGTGACAATCCTCGCCACAAACACAAGGACCGATACAATAAACTCGTCCTTGCCCAATAGAAAGAGACATGGTAAAATCTCCTTTGTAAGATTGCCTAACCGGGTTCCAATCGTATAAAGCAATCTGAAGAAAGGGCCATCCTGTTACAGGGTGGCTTTTTCGTATGTCATATTTGACATTTATATCATACAACATGTATAATTTTTATGTCAATTCTTTTGACATAAAAGGCCCATATCCAAGGAGAGAAAACAGTGTCTACTATAAGAAAACGTGATGAGTTAGCCAACCAGTTAAGAGCAGATATCCTATCGGGTAAGTATGGACCTGAGGGGGGTCTGCCAGAGGAAAGTGAAATTGCAAAGAAAAGTGGGTATGCTCGCGGTACTGTCAATAGCGCATTAACACTTCTGGAGGGTGAAAGAATCATCGAACAAAGAGGACGGTCTTACTACGTCAACAAAATCACCATTCCGATGACCCAATACGTGCCTCCGCTTCACGAATTGGTAGAATTGAACAAAAAAGGATTTGTCCGAAATCTATCATCGGTTAGAAAAGGGCTTGCTCCAGAACATCTTAAAATACTCCAACCATCAACAGTGGTCACACTTCGAGAGCGTATATCAGGCGAACTCATTAATGAGATAGAGGAGAAACCAAAGCAGCTGCTAAGGTACTATTACCTCATAGCCATTACCAATGAGCAAATAGAGCGGATGAATGCCAACGCGGGTTTAGATATATGGTCGGAAATCTCACCAAAAAATGTTCACTGCCATGATATCCTATCCGCTCGTCTCCCGACATCGGAAGAAGCAAATCTCCTCAAGATTCCAGAAACCACACCTGTAATCAACGTACAAACTATGATAACCACAACAGAGAAAGAGTACTTGCTTATTCAGGAATGTGTGTTCGTAAGTACCTCTTTCGCGTATAGCTACAATTATGAGCGTCCATCGTAACGCGTCCATATCCGTTCATAAGCTCCTGGCGAGGTCTCTTACACCTGGCCAGGAAGGCAACTTTCAGTTTAAGCCGTTAGTTGCTATCTCTATTTTAAGGTGAGATAGCAAGGGAGGAAAACCACAAATGCCAGCAGCAAAAGTCGCATCGGCTGATACCACCAACACACGAGCACCGGCTCGCAGAGGGCAGGGTGGCAATCCCGGTATGTTCATCCTCTTAGGCGCGTTAATGCTCGGCTTTGCATTCTTGATCGTCACGCTCCAAACACAGACGAATGAGGCATATGTCAATGGCAATACGCAGAGTAGCGAGAAGATGCAAGCACAGTGGAGCATCTGGTTACAAATTCCGAAATTGATGTTTGGCGACAACGTTCCTGGGCCAGATGTTACATCAGATGACCTATTAGGTGTTATTCTTGGCCAGGGCATCGAACTTTCCTATATTACCACGATTACGGGTCGCGAAATTGCGATGCATACAAGCCAGAAAGTCGGGCGTCTTGTTGGAGCAATCTCTATCATCCTCTTAATCCTAATGAGCATCTTTGATTTTTACACTGATCTCATCTATGGTAATGCCTCACCACAAGCACATTTTATGTTTGCCGTGTTTTGTACATTCGTCATAGGATTTTTCCCCACGTGGGGACTCACTTTGATTGAGCACGGCATCAAACGACTCTAAGGAGATTACACAATGGCAACAGCAGACGAATTTGAGGAGCTGGAGCTGGAGGAAGATGAAACCGGCCTCCTAGAAGGCGAATTTGAGGAAGAGAAAAGCGGATGGCAAAATCTCAAACTAAAAGCAATGGAGCATCCACGAATCTCTTGTGGCGGATGCACATTGATTGTTTCTTTCGCCGTGGATGTTTTTATCCGCTTCGATCCGATTGTCACTGGCCTTGGCATTGCTGCTGCTTGTCTCGTTGGTTGGAAAGGTGAGGACCTCCTACACGCGTTCATCCCTGCAGCTGATCCTGATCAAGCCAACCAATTTGTTACCCAGATGCTAGACAACTATCCAATGTATAAAGATCAGTCCCCTAAAGCGAAGATCATGCGATTATTCCGCCAGGGATCGCCGGAACTGTATGAATTTGCGGAGCAGGAAGAGGAGTTCCCTATTCAGCAACGCAGACAATTACCACCTCCTTCTCAGAGAAGGGAAGTCAAAAAGTTGTCGGGTGAGAACGTCGCTAGCCGGCAAGAGGGACTCACTGATGAACGCATCATCACATGGTTTGAGCAAGGTGTTATTGATGATGAACAACTCATCAGACTACTAAGACATATTGAAAAGAGATCTAGTCACGGTAACCGTGACGGTAACGGTAACGCCACTACTGATGAGCATGAAGCGGCTCCTGAAGAGGCCGTAAGCACTCAAATGGAGCCGTTACGGCCCGTAGGATGGGATGAACAAAAGGAATTTCGGTTCGCTGGAGCATTTCTCGCAATCAACCACGTGGATGATAGCCTGAAAGCAATAGGTTTCTCTACATCACAACGCAATCGCGACTATGCTCGCAATCTCCTAAAACAACAAGGACTTTTGAAGGGAAAATAAGCATGCATAAAATTAAAATTTGTGCCCGTTACGTCCTACATTGGGACTGGGTGAAAGCGTTCCTCTATTGGCTCATTATGAGTGCGGGTACGGTGGCAGAATGTTGCTTTCTTATTGCAAGTTTGTGGATGTCACTGAACTCATCTATCCACAGCTTCATACGCCTTTTTCTCAGAGAGGACGCAACTGTTCATATATCGGAGCTAGCGACAGCAGCATATGTTGGCCTGCCTGAATGTATACTTTTTTTAGCGTCCGTAACGGTGATCAATCATTTTCGCACATGGTGGTATAACCGCAAAGATAGGATTGCTCTTACGTGGGCCATCGCATATGCCATTCCTACCACTGCCTTCCTGGTCTTATCACTTTTCACATTGGGATCATCTGTGCTCAATGTTCAATTTGAAATGCCTGGAATTTTGATCGTGATAAGAGCTTTGGCAGGATATCTCTTTGGTTTTATTGCCTTTCTCTATTGGAGTCTTGGGGTTCCACAAGAGGCGGATAGATTAAAGGAGAAAGATGATTTCATTGGCCAACTGATTACTGAAATGAGCAAGCTACAAACCCAATTGGTTGAAAGTGAAACTGCACGAAAACAACTCTTAGAGGCAAGTAAAAATGCCATTGAAGAGGCTTCACAAGAGCCGCTGGACTATTGGATAACTTACACAAAAAATCTGAAGACTGTTTCCATAGAGGAGGTGATCCGCATTCTTGGCGTACCGAAACGGGAAGTTAACAGAGCGATAGTAAGTGGAACGCTTAGGACATCAGGGAGAAATAAGGAACTCTTATTGGTTTCTCCTCTTAATGAATGGATAAAGCAGCTCCCTTCAGCCAAAACTGAAGAGATGGCTGCATTGCAAATTGTAAACTCGTAATAAAGCAAGCAACCGCTAAATATTGGAATGATGTAATTAGCGGTTGCCATTCCGGTAATAGTACAATGTAGGCAAAAGAAACATAGGGCAATTTTACCCCCAGCGGGATTGCCCTATATAAAGCCTTCTGTCACAACCAGAAAGGGCTACTCCTATGATACCGCATGAGCTAGCATACGATGAAAATTCGCTCAATGGTCTTACCAATGGAGACCTCATAAACCTCTGTACACATCTCTCCAACGAACTTCAGAGCGCCCTAGAAATTAAACGTATTCACCAGGATAGATTGGTGGATCAGGATCTTCAGAATGATCTACTTATGCGCCTTATTGGCAATAAGCAGATTTCTTCTAGTCAAGTTCGTCTCTTTATCACCATCACCAATGAAGTCCGCCGCCAGCACAAGAATTTGGCTGAATTCACACCTATAGACCTCTACAAGATAGAACAGTGCTCTGGTCTATCTCACTCCACATTATCGCGTGAAATTAGGCGTTTAGAGGCCCTAGGAATGTTCACTCGCCAGGATGAATTTCACGAGAAGATAAAGAAGGGCAAGAGGATTGTCGTCAATAAAATTTCTCTACGTTTCACAGAACAAGCGATGCAGAGTCCAGAGAATCTTCGTCCTGGCGCAGGTCAGGAACGGAAACACGGTGGTCGTCCCGATAGGTGTGACCACTGTGGATCAAAAAATACAAAGAGGATCTATCACCTTGTTTGCTTAGACTGCGGTGAAGAGGATGCTCATTATCCTGAGAATTCCCAAGTCGAGCAAGATGAACGAGTTGGGTCGCTTGCCCAGGACGAGCTGGGGACGACCTCTCCCCAAGTCGAGCAAGATGAACGAGTTGGGTCGCTTGCCCAGGACGAGCTGGGGACGACCTCTTCCCAAGTC
>JAAEBD010161005.1_pt1 | contig 19548 bp, 18 predicted proteins | sample 7277991 | NCBI WGS metagenome assembly JAAEBD01 (sample SAMN13877001, study PRJNA601929) | soil metagenome | isolation source: soil | host: Panicum virgatum | place: USA: Fermi National Accelerator Laboratory | collected 2010-11-19 | reverse complement strand
GAAGTCGGGCGGCAGTTGCGAAGCAACGATGACGAGATTGGTTTTGAAGAGAGCCATAACTTATGGGCGGCGTTCGAGCACCTGCACCCGATTGTCGAGAGCGTTCAGTTTCGCCTCAAGCTGAGTCACCCGCGTCGCGAGGTCGTTGCGCTGCTGAATCAGGGACAGCACGAGCAGCATAATCACCCGAGGGGAGTCCGAGATTTCGTTCGGGTCGAGCGGCGCGCCGAGCCCTTTGAAAAGCTCCGCCGCGCGGGGCGGGAGCTGCGGCTTCGGGTCGCCCGCGTTGTCGAAAATCTGATTCGCAATCCCACGCAAATGGGCTTGCAAATTCTTGAGGTCGTTAGGCTGAGCCATAGTGTTTAAACAGTAACTGACACGACCGGGCTGGGTCGCGTCTCACCAAAGTCCGGTTCGATACCTGTGACTTTGTAATAAAGGGTGCCAGTTGGAGGCGCAACGTCAACGTAATCAGTCAACAAAACGTTCGCCGCCACCAAGTCAAATGGGCCGTCCGGGCTGGTTGCCCGGTAAATCACGTAGCTATAAGCGTATGTGACGAAGGACCACACCAGGGAGACATCGGCGCCCACCGCGATGGCGTTAAGCTGCGCTGGCCCGTCTTTCTGCTCTGTCGGCGTGATGTCCAGGACGGCGGTCGCTGCCGCGCCCGAGCCGGACCCGGAAAAGGCCCGGATGAAGCACTCAGCCGGCGAGATGTAGAACAGCGGAATGATGCGCCGCGTGATTGCCCGCAGTGACTTAATCGGTTGCATTCGCTTTGTCTCCCAGGCTGACAATTTTCGGCAGCGCATCCTCGATTAGATGCGACGCCAGCCGCGTGGCCGCGCACAGGGCAATCTTGTCCGCGTCCTCCTGCGAAATGATACTGCGGCCACGACCCGTTCCCACTTCCGTGATGCCGCGCGACGTGACCGTAGTCATGATGGTAGCCTTGAATTCAGTCGGCACGTCGGCCAGTTCTTTCCATGCCTCGACTTCATCCGAGGAGTCCGCCGCCGCGCCATCGAATCGCACGACGTTTTCGTCCGTCTCGTCCTCACAGTGGTCCTGGCTTTCCAGGATGTCCTGCGGGCGAGGAGGCTCCATATACATCTTGACTGCTCGAACCGCACACGGGCCGGAACCGGCCACGAGCAGTTGAAAACTCTCGTCGAAAAACTCTTCCCAGGAGTCTTCGACTCCGCACGAGCTGAACTGGTAGGTCGTCGCCAGCTCTTTTCCGTCCTGGGTCCGCACTTCGCGACTCTGCTTCTTGAACGCGAAGATTTTGTCCGTCATTGAAATCTTGACGCCGGGCCGGAAACAGCCGCGAGTGATTTTGTATCGCTTGCGGAGAATGTTCTTGTAGAGGCCGCGATTGCTGCCGGCCCAGAACACGCCCAGGTCCACGTCACCCATCATCTCGGACATGAATAGGTCCGCATACCGGAAATTCTTGTTGCGAAGCTCATACGACCGCGCGCCGATGTAGCCTCGGGTGTCGAACCACCAGGAGATTGGGCATCCGCCATCGAGCCGGTCCGGCGTGAAAGCTTCCCACAGGCGATTGACGCCATCGTAGTCCGGCGAGATGAAAAAGATTCGGCTCTTCCCGCGAATCTCGCAGGAAATCCATTCGACCGGGCGCGTGCCGGTCCAAACCGAATTCCAGGCCGGCGCGGATTCCTCGTTGAGCGATTCACGCGGCACTTGGTCGAGCACCCAGGTGTGCCGATTGAACTTGTCCGCGAAGGGCACGCTCATGAGCAGGTAATTTTCGAACGACGCGGCGGCGATGCCGCTCTGGTCTTCCGAGAGCCGGCTCTTGCTGTCAATCATCTCGGAGTCGCGATAGGGCAAGCGAGACGACCGGCGGGCGTTCAGCGCGGAGTCGATGGAGACGACCCCGAACTTCGAATACCACCACAGAAAACCAAACTGCTCGACCAGAGAGCGCGAGGATTTGCAGCCAATCGTGGCGAACAAATCCTTTTGCATGTCGGGCGTGATCGGCCACGCGGCGCGGTCGCGGATGCCGGCCTGAATCAACGTCGTGGTTTCCTCAGTGAAGACGAGGAGCTGCGGAACTTCGGTTGTGCTCGTTGGCGTGCGGGCAAGCGCAGTGATGATACCCGGTAGCACGAACGCCTCAACGGTGCCGACGTAGAGCTGCTCCGTGAACGAAATGGGATTGCTGATGTCCGAGGCGAAAAGCAAAGAATCGCGCGCGACCCAGAGCCGGTCGCCAACCCACATCATCGGCCCACCCATCGGGATGGCGCCGACGCCACGGGAGTGAGCCGCCAAGGTGCCGTCAAAAACAACAGGCGGCGTCAGTGCGCCGTCCTGCACAATCAGAAGATTGCGGGGATTGATGAAGGCGAGGCTGCCGTCGGGATTCAACGTGACGGACTGCTCGACCTGCTGCCAATAAAACTGGCGGGCATCCGGCGACATTGCCACCGTCGTAATTTGAGTGATGGAGCGGAACGGAAACTCGCTTTTATAGAGGATGCCGCCGACACCGAACATCATCACCTCGGGTCCGGCCTTCGGACGGAAGATGAAAAAGCCCTGGAGTCGCGCATCCGGGAGCGCCTGCAAGCACCGATAACCGGGCCGGCATTGGAGCACACCGCCACGGTTCACCATGTTCTCGGAGCGCGCATAGCGTCCGGGAAGTAGCTTGTCAGGGTCCGAGTTGGAGTCCATGCCCAACTCGAACGTCACGTCGCCGTCTTCGAGAAGCTCAACCATTAGTCAAAATCGTCGTAGCCGGGGTTCTTGATGCTGTTCCGGTCCTGCACCTGGATGGGAATCATCGCGGGACCTTCGAGGCTCTGTTCTTTCTCCGTGAGAATCCGAACAGCGTGAGCTTCAAACATCGTAGCGTTTGCCGCGTCAGTATCATGCCAAAACTGCACGGCACGCATTGCCAGCACAAGAGCAAGCCGAGAATGAAGTAGGATGCGGTCATTGAGACTGTTGATGCGAAAAGTGCGCTTGCGGTAAGCAATGCGCGCCCACTTTGCGCGATAGCCCAGTTTGATTCGCCGATAGAGCGGAATCGTTTCGTCTGGCTCGAAGATTCCCAGGAGACAGCCGCTCGCAGATTGATTCGCAGAGCACGCAGTATTGTCGAAACTGGAGAGGCGCACGTCCCCGACAGTGCGCGCTTTGACGATGTGCGTGATGCGAGAAACTACCGGGTCAGTCGCGGCGGGGAGCGCGTAGCCGAAAATCGTTGGGACAATCAGCCCGTCTTCCCAGACGCCGTTAATTTTCGTGCGGAGCGGACGATTCTGGTCGTCGAACCCGAACACGCGAAGCTCTTTGCCGGAGTCTTCCTCGCTGTCGAGGAACGCCACGAGCTTGCCGGGGCATTGCAGGTCCCGATACGTTGGGAACTGTCCCACGTCGGTCCAGGAAAATCGGTCCGGGAGAAAATCCCCTGGGCCGTTCAGATGGAACGTGTGAAACGGATTCTTGCCGAGCATGGGCCGACCATCGAGATTGATGGCGAGCACCTGTTCAACCTCGCGTGGGAGCGTGACGCACGCGTCGATGACGCAGATGTCCACGTAGCCCAGGAGCGGGTCAAACTCTCCTTTGATAGAGAGCAGTTCAATCGCGTCGCCGATTCGCTCGAACAGCAACGACTCGTCGCAGTGGCGGAAAATCCGGCGGGCGTCTTCGAAAATGTCGCGAACTTGGAACATTAGTCCTCGCCCATTACTTCGTCACGATACTTGTCCATCATATCGCCACGCTTGTCGGTTTTGTCTTCCTTGTCTGCCTTCACGTCCTCGATGGAAGTGATGTCCAGCTCAACCGTCTGGTGAGTGTCGCCATCAGAGTCGGTGCGGTCCGTCTGGGAACGTTTCTTGAAACAGACGAGCATCTTGCCGGACGCCGGCAGTTTGTAGTCGTCTTCCCAGTCCAGATAGAGCGAGGGATAATACATGCGGTCTTCCGGTTCGCTCGGAGGCGAAGTCGGGACAGCAATTGGTTCGGACATTTTCTTGCCGAGGTCGATAGGCTTCATAGGTTTTATAGGACCCGCCAAATCGCGATGGCGGAGATTTCAATTGCGGTCGTTGCATGGCTCCATTGCATGTTAAACGTATCAAGAGCCCCGTTGGTTTCACTGTGCGTCACGTTGACGACGCTGGTTGTTCCATCCCAGTTCTGGAGGTCGAACGCCGCAGTCGCATTCGGATTGGCCAAGCCAGCCATCATGGACCCGAAATCGGAAACGCATTCAGGCCCGAAATTGTAGCCGTTGTCAACCGGCGCCCCGGCCTTCGGACCGTGACAGTAGCAAATGTAGGTGTTGCTGGTCGTCCCATACCGGGAGCGAGAGATGTCAATCATGTTCAACGTCAGCGCGCCGGCATCACCGACAAATCCGGTTGCTTCAGACATGCCACCCGTGTCAGTGAAAGTCGTGTTGTGCTTGGTGCCGGCGCCCCGGAAAGTGGAGGCGTAGCGATTCAAGTCGCTCCCGGAATTGAAGGTGAACTGATTGCTATTCCCTTGACGGGTGGAAATGCCAATCCAGTTTGCACAGGAATTGCTCGTGAAAGGATTCGCAGTGCCCGAGCACACGCCGATGTTCAAATCAGCGGTGATAGTGGCCCCGCCCGTAATTCGCATCAGAATGCCGATGCGAAGTCGTTTCCAATACGCACCCCAGGGCATCGCGCGAACAATTTCTCCTGGTCCCGCCAATTGAATTCGTTTGTCGGAACGTCCGGTTCCCAGCATCGTCTGCGTGGCGATTGTTCCGCCGGTCGCAGTGCCGTTCGCGGCCCAGCCGGTGCCACCGTTCAAAGTGGAAATTGCGCCGACGGAATAAGATTCAAAATCCTCCGTCACCCAGCTATCGGTCGTTGCAGGAGTCCCAGAAGACCCTGTTGCGCCTGTCGCGCCTGTGGCTCCCGTGGCGCCCGTCGCGCCCGTTGCTCCAGTCGCGCCTTTGTCGCCAGCGATGGTGATGTTCCAATCGGTGTTGGTGCCCGAGCCGCCGGTATTGTCCACGTTAATCGTGACATCCGTGGTGCTGACCGCTGTGACCAACCCTTCCATGTAATTGGCCGGGGTGCCGGTGGACGCGGCGCGCAGTCGCGTTCCGATTGCCCAACCCAGATTGGAAGAAGACGCCGTGAAGGTAAAACTTTTGCTGCCCGTGCCCACGGTGTTCGAGGTCGTCGAGCTGCGGGTCATGTCGGCGTTGACGCCGTTGGTTCCGTTCGTGCCGTTGGTCCCGTTGGTGCCATTCGTGCCATTGGTGCCCGCCGTTCCCTGTGGACCTTGCGGACCAATCAATGAAGTTGGGCTGCCCCATCCGCCGCCGGTCTTCGGACCATAAATGTCATCAACACTCGTGTCGATATAAAAATCGCCGAGCGCGCCCACGCCCGCGTTCGGAGCGCCCGCGCCATTCAAAATCGTGCTGCCATTCGTGCCGTTGGTCCCGTTGGTCCCGTTTGTCCCGGCGGCTCCCGTGGCGCCCGTGTCGCCTTTATCTCCCTGCGCGCCTTGTGGCCCGGTCGCACCTTGCGCGCCCAGGTTCGTCACGTCCACCTTGTAGGACTTGTAGGTGTTCGGACCAGTGCGGACTGCGACGAGCACAAATCCCGGAGGACTCGGACTCGTGTATTCGGTGTATTTCGAGATTTGCATGTTAGTAAAGCTTGCGCACTCCGATGGCGGCGATTTCCATTTTGTTCGTCGTCGGCGTCCAACGAATGTTCAGCGTGTCGAAAACACCCGTGCTCTCATCGAACGAGAAAGAATTTGTGACCGCGTTGGCCTGACAAATCAGGTTTACATTGTTCGAGCCGCCCATGCTGGAACCGAACGCATCAAAAAGCACGTCATAGATGGCGCGCTTCGAGAGCGAAAAGTCCGCGCGCACGCTATTGGTCGAGTTCATGCCCCAGGAGTAAGTCACGCTGGTCGCAGTCGTCGCTGCGACAGGCCGGCTCACTTCGAGGAACATCATCGAGCGATACTGCTCAGTGCCAGCGAACCGACGACCGTCGCTGCCCACGCCGCCGCCCTGGTCAGTGTCCGTCACGCCGCGCTTAGTTTTGAAGCGCGTGCTGGTGGCTTGAAAATAGTGGCTCTGTGCCGTGCCGGCGGTGTAAGCCCAGGAGTTGGGAGTCGTCTGGTCGAAGTGGACACCGATGAAATTGTCGGTCGTGCCGCTTCCTTCCATGTTGGTCGTGCCGCTGCACAAACCAACCACTCCGTCGCCAGTGAACGTCGCGTTGCCGGTGAAGCACCAGAGAATGGCAATCTGAAGACGATGCCACTCGGACCCGAAATAAAACTTTCGACCATATTGACCGTTCGAGAGTTCGAGCCGCTTTTCGGTCTTGCTGTTCGGAATGTTCTTCGTGACGATGGTTCCACCGGACACCACACCAGTCGCGGACCAGCCGTAGCCTAGGTTCGGCGCGCTGAGTGAGCCATCAGCATACTCGTCGAAAAATTCCATGCACCAACCATCAGGACACGCGATTTCATTCGTGGTCGGCCCGGTCGCGCCCGTTGCGCCCGTTGCGCCCGTGGCCCCGGTGTCGCCTTTATCGCCTTTCGCGCCCGCAGCTCCGTCAGCTCCATTGGTTCCGTTTGTGCCATTGGCCCCCGCAGCCCCCGCAGGACCGGGGTCGCCTTGCGGGCCTTGTGGCCCCGCAGGACCGCCGCCGACAAAAAGGTCGCGGTCCATTTTCTTCGTGATGAAAGTGCCGTCGTTCTGGTCCACTGCCACGAACGTGAAACACTTCGCTCCGGGATTTGTCTCCTCGGGATATGCGCTAATTCGGCTCATGCTAAATCGTCCACAATTACGTCGCCAGACTGTTCATCCAGCAAACACAGGGCGTCTTCATCCTGCAAGCAGGTGTCGAACACCGGAAACGGACAGCGGTCATTGAACAACCCGTTGTCATGAATCTGACTGACCGGCTTAATGTCGTCGAGAATGTTGTCGCCGCGCACTTCGTCAAGAATCGGAAGCCCGCACTCGTCCTGAAGAAAATCCTCGTCCGCCGTGCTCTGGCTTTTCTTCGGCAGCGTCCGACAGTAGTTGTGCAGCTCCTTGATTCCCGCCGCCGGCTTGCACAGGCGAACAAAGTCGTCGGTTTTTCGAATTACAGGAAGTCGAGTCACGACAGTTTAATCCAGACCAACGCCGAGTCGGTGTATTGAATTGATTGGTTCGCGGCGGCAGAACTGGAAATCACCTGCGCCTCGATAACATTGTTGACCGTCGAGGTTGTCACGAGAGCGAAAAATACCGCCGTGTTTTGCACCGCGCTATCCTCAACGCGAATGTCAATTTGAGAACCATCCACGGGCGTCGCCGTGGTTGCGTTATTCAGCCGGAGGCTCCACGAGCGAGTCGCACCGGAGGTGTTCACCACATTCAACTGCACGAGCAGAATATACGTTCCCGCGACGGCGAGGGTTGCGTCCAGGTCGGTCGTTCCGAAGTCGATTTTCGCGTAGGAATTGGTCACGGTGTAATCCGTGTTCCCACCTTGAATCAAAGCATTCGAATTCGTCGCCGCCGCGCCTGCCGCGCCCGTTGCGCCCGTTGCGCCAACAGACCCAGTTGCGCCTGTGGCCCCGGTAGCCCCGGTATCGCCTTTCGGCCCAGTCGCGCCCTGCGGTCCGACAATCGAGAGGCCGCGCGGACCCGTCGGCAGCATCACTGTGCCGGCATGAACAATCGTGGCCGGCGAGGAAATTGGTTCGAGCAATGTGCCGAAGACCGTTGTGCCCTGAAAAACTTCCGTGACCAAGAACCATCCGGCTCCTGGAATGAAAACCGTTTCCCCGACTGCGATGACCGGGCTGGCGATAATCGTGACCTGCATGGTCTGGCCCGCGACAGTCGGAGGATTGAAAGCGGACGTGGTAATCGTGTAAGCGTTGCGTCCATTGGCACCGGCAGGGCCGGTTTCTCCCTGGGGGCCTTCGAGTCCGTTGATGCCATCCCGGAACAGACGCAGAAAATAGCACGCGAGCCCTTCATTCGCACCGCGCGGATTCGCCGGCAAGCCAACGTCGAGATTGCACGGCAGTGCCCACGTCACTTTTCCGTTCACCTCGGTCTTCTGAACCTCACCGAAAAAGTTGAGGATGAAATTCTCCAGCGCGCTGGGCAGAGATTCGCAGGATGCCGTGCTTTGATTGCACGAGACATTGCAGGGCGAGCATTGGCTGTTCGGGAACTGGGAACAGGTCCCCGCGTCCGAGCAAACGCCGTCGAAGCAATTGCCGCCGCAATCATTGCATCCGCAGTTCTGGCAAGACATATTACTGAACTTTCTTGAGCAGTTCCGTCACCTGACCGCGCAAATGCCCGTGTCGGTGAGCGAAGAACCACAGGGCCGCAGCCCCGCCGGCCACTGCCAAAATCAACAGCTCATGGCCCACGATAAGAGTAGGAAGAACGAGCAGGGCCAATCCCGCAGCCGCGATGACCGCGCTAGTCGTTACACTTCCGCCAACCAAAAGTTTCAACGGAGGGTAAACCGCGCTGGCCACACCGAACAGGAAAATCAAAACGCCGACCCATGTCACCGCCCGCAGCGAGCCGAGTTTCGCCTGAATCTCGCGCGCGGTGTCTTTCTGGGCCGCTCCGATTTTCGTGTGGACTTCCTCAGTCGTCACTTTGCCGTCCGGGTCAGTGACGCGCTTGTAGTCCTGCACCGTGTCGGTTAGAGGATTTTGCGACTGTTCAACAGTCAGCACCTTGCCCGTGTCGGTTTTCAAAGCTGCGTGGCCCGGCTTGAGCGGCATAACACAGCCGGTCAACAGAGCGAGCGCCGCAATGAGTGATGCGAAGAGTTTCATTACTTGCGGTTTTTCTTCCACTTCGAGTAGATGTAGAGAGCCGTCACGACCGCGACCGCGAGTTGCGCGGCCAGGAGCAAAACTCGTAGCATAGGTTCGGCGGTGTCGAGGAACCAATTCGAGGCAGGCGCCCCGAACCCGAGAACGGAAGCGAATAGAACCTTCAAATTGTCATGGGGGTTTACCATAGAAGAAAGGGGCGGAGGGAGCCATCCTTTGCTCCCTCCGAGGTGTTTAGGACACGCGGTCCAGAATTTTCAACAGCAAGGTGTCGAACGTTTCCGCCGTATTGACGGCGACGCCCAGGTGTTGCAACACGGCAACGAGAACCTGCTCCGGCGTGTCATACGGAGAGAGGGTAAGACCGAACTTCGTGTTGGCCAGCTTCGCGATAGCGATTGGCACTTCGGGTTCGGTGATGAATGTTTCACGAAATTCAGCCACAGTATTTTCTTTCTATCCCGAAGACGCGGTTTCAAATTGAACCCAGTCTTCCGAATGTTTTTCAAGGTATTGAATTGCGGCGCGCAATCGGTCAGGAGACTCTTTGAAATTTCCTATCCCGGAGTTACAACCAGAACAAAGCGCCGCACGAACTGTTCCAGTTTTATGGTTGTGGTCTAAATGCGGAAGCGTCATCATCTCATCACAAATTGCACAACATCCCTCTTGTTCTTCGACTAATTGAAGTTTCTGATTTAAAGAAACCCCATACAGCCGACGAAGATTGGCATTGGCTTTGGTGAGTTTATACCGCACCGAATTTTTACTACGCCATCGAAGCGAATTCTGGTCGGCGCACGGCTTACAAATCGTCCGCTTTCCATCTTTTTGACTCCGGTCAGAATAAAATTCTGATTCGGATTTCAAATCCCCGCACTGATGACATTTTTTCACAACTTAAAAGGCCCGGCAGGGTTTATTCTGCCGGGCCATGACCTACGAACCGACATGACGAGTCATGCCCGGAATTCGATTATTGAAGGCAAGTTGCCCCGACGGTTGTAAAGGCGTCGGCACCAGTGTAGCTGGAACTGTTGGTCACGACGCAATCAGGCAGACCGAGGTCCGCTTTGCATCGCTTGTAGAGGATGGGAACGACGAACTGAGGCCGCACGGGCTTGTAGGCCCGGATGATTTGGTATTTGTGCCAACCGAAATCACCGAATACGTTACAGTCGTTGTCCATGACGTAATGCCACTCCAGTTCACCCATGTGAAGCTGGGGCGCGAATTTGAACGTGCCTTCGCCAACATACCGCTCGGGCACCAGACGCTCGAAGTTCGGCGCGCCCAGGAGGAACAGCACCTCGTAAGGAGCCGACACCCAGGACGGGTTGATTTTGGCGTAAGCCGTGTTCTTGCTGGAGTTGGTGACGACAGTCACGGGGTCCACCAAGTTGAGCGTGCCGTCGGCCTTGAAGCCAGTGGCGCGCAGAGGACGCTGGTCGATGCCGAAGCTCAGACCCCGGTAGGCCGGCGCGGTTTCCCACGAATAGCCTGCGAGAGCAGCTTCACCCATCTTGAACCCGCCAGTCACGTAGGACTGAAGGATGTCCTTGACGCCGGATTCGGCGCGGAACAACTCGATAATGTCGGCGGAGCCGATGACGCGGAAGTGCGGCATCCCCTTGCCTTCAGCGTCGAACATTTCAGCAAAGAGATTCTCCTTGATGAAGCGGGCGATGAAGTGGAGGGCCTTGAACGACATGGGGCCGGTCGGCAACAGCGGCGCAAACTTGACGCCGATGTCAGTCTCAGTGCCCCCAGTGAACAGGGAGTCGAAGTCGTAGCCGGACACGGCAGTGAACTTCGAGGCCGAGCGCAGATAGAGCTGAGCGCGGATGTCGGAGTTGATATACTGCGTGACGAGCTTCTTCAGAGAATCTTCCGACGCGAGGTAGGAAGTCTTGAAGGCCGCATAGCCTTTCTTCACGCACACGCGCGGACCGAAACCACGTTTCGATTCGAGCTTGCTGATGAAGTTGATGGCGTCCGTCAAGTCCTGCTGGCCTTGAGTGCCGCAGAGGTCGGTGTCGCAGACGAAGGTCGGGATGGCGAGAGAGTCGCCAGGAGCCGCCTGGAGCTGAACGGAGGTTCGGATTTCATCGGATACACCAGCGGGGAACACCCCACCTCCGATGACGTTAACAAACGGCGCGTTGGCCGCGAGAGTTTTGGCGACAGCACCCACGAGACGCTGCGTGTCTTTTTGCGCAATGTCACTGGCCTGTGCCGGAGAAATACAGTCACCCATAAGGGAATCTTTCTTGAGCCATTTTGGCTCTACAGTTTACATCCAAGTCGGGATGTGCGATTCCACTCGTGGGCCAGCCGAGCGGCTGTTAGGCCCGTTTCTCCGCGACCACGGGAGAAAGAATTAAGGTCAGGGGAAAGAGTGCGCCAAAATGGCGCTTTGTCAACCGAGAGCGCGGAAGTCCGCTTCCAACATATTGCGCACCAGGGACTTGAAGGTGACTTTGGGCACCCACCCGAGCTTCTCGCGCGCCTTCGAGGCGTCACCCAAAAGCAAATCCACCTCAGACGGGCGGAAAAGGCGGGGGTCCTGCCGGAACTTCGGGAGCAGTTCGGCCAGGGAAAAGGCTTCATCGAGAAATTCCCGGACGGTGTGCGTCTCGCCGGTCGCGAGCACGTAGTCGTCGGGCTGGTCCTGGGCGAGCATCAGGCGCATTCCCGTGACAAACTCGGGCGCATATCCCCAATCGCGTTTCGCGTCCAGGTTGCCGAGAACCAGCTCATTCTTGTGGCCGCGCATCATGTGCGCCACTGCCTTCGTGATTTTGCGCGTGACAAAAGTCTCGCCGCGCCGAGGCGACTCGTGGTTGAAAAGGATTCCGCAGCTCGCGTGGAGTCCGTAGGACTCGCGGTAGTTTCGAACGAGGTGGTGCGCCGCTACCTTCGCGCACGCGTAGGGTGACTGAGGACGGAAAGGCGTCGTCTCGCGCTGAGGCGTCTCGACCACTTCACCGAACATCTCCGACGAGCTGGCCTGATAAAACCGCGCGTTGGGGCAGTGTTGGCGAAAAGCTTCGAGCATGTTCAGGGTGCCGCCGACGATGGTGTCGATGGTGTAGGCCGGGCACTCGAAGCTCACACGGACGTGAGACTGCGCGCCCAGGTTGTAAATCTCGTGCGGCTGAATCTTCGCTATCAAGCAGGAGATGGCGGCGCCGTCGGTCAGGTCGCCGTAGTGAAGATGGAGCTTGTCGAAAATGTGGTCGATGCGTGCGGTATTGAAGCTCGACGAGCGCCGCATCAAGCCGTGAACTTCGTAACCGTCCGCGAGAAGTTGTTCAGCGAGATACGAGCCGTCTTGTCCGGTGATTCCAGTGATGAACGCTTTCATGTTTTCTCCAAATACTCCGCCGCGAAACGCAGACGCTTCGGGTCGTCTAAAAAATGTCCCAATCCAACGTTACAATTGTGGCACAGTAGACCACGAATTTTTCCAGTAACATGACAGTGGTCGATGTGCAAATCCTCGCGTTCCGGGCAAAGCGCGCAACAACCCCCTTGTTTGATTTTGAGTTCCTCAATCTCTTTTAGAGAAATCCCGTATTGATAGCGAATCCGGTATTCACGAAGTTTTTCGGGGTTTCGCTTTTTCCAGTTTAGCCGGTTTGCTTTTTCCCGGTCAGGATTTTCTTGTCGCCACCGTTGTGCAGTTTCGATTTTTCGCTTCCGTTGTTCTGGGGTTAAAACTCGTTTCATTTCCCAGTATTTTTAGGCCCATAGACCATCGAACCAATGTGACCACACAGCAAACCCATGTCTACATGAGGTGTGTGGCCGGCGTCCGCTGCGCGAAGACAAAACGAAACGTCCTCACCCACGCCGAGCCCCTGCCGGATGATTCGCCGTTCGGTCGCTTCCATCAGGGATTGCGCCTTCAGCACGCGCGCCTCGGGCGTCACCTTTTCGTCGTTGAGAACGCAGAGTGCCTCACGAAAAGCTGTGCGCAGGTCGCCGCCATCCGGCGTGAAATAATTTCCGTCTTCGCCCGTGTCCGGGTGCCGCGCGAGGTGCGGGAACTTTTTCTCGATGTCGAGATAGACGGAGCGATGAATCATCATGCATCCGGTCCCAACCCATCGTGTGGGCTTACATACATCGAACGGTGCTCGACGCGCGAGCCGGGCTTCCTCTTTGTCATCGGACCCTTCTGAATATACAGGCTTACCCCCAGGCCAACGACTAAAATAGAGCGCACCAACCAGGGTTTTGCCATGCGACAGAAGACGGTCAACTGTGTTGAGTCCGGCAAACCTGTCATCAATACTGAAACCAGTAAAAGCCCGATACCAAGGAGCATTGCCCCAAGGCACGACCATATCGTCGTCGATGGTGAGCTGCCACTCGATGCCGGTTTTGAGGAAGTCTTGTGCGATGACATTGCGGGAATGAATGATGAAGGCGTCGCCCCACCGCAGCATGACTTTCGTTTTTGCCCGGTCTATCAGTCCCATGACGGAAAACGCAGTCGGGGGAGAAGTGATTTTATAGAAAGGTAGTGTGATGCACACCTTCTTCCCCTCGACGAGGACAGTTTCGGCGGGAGGGAAAGATTTGGAGAAGTTGAAAACGCGCTCAACCGCCGAGACGGGAATCAGCTCCGGGTTCGACACCCAGGCATGAACCGTCTTCAGTGAGACGAGAAAAAAGTCGGGCGCGTTGTTCTTCAGCTCGGCAACCTTTGAGAGAACGAGGCCCTGGAAGTAGGCCGCGTTGCTCATGCTGTCGCGAGTTGTTCAGACCGCATCCGGTCGAGAGCTTCCTGGCCGCTTTCACCCGTGATGGTCTGGGGCTTGGCGTGATTCGGGCCGGGGTCTGGGACGGAGCGAATGCTCGCGCCGGAGGACCGCTTGATGCGCTCGATGAAATCGGCCTGCTCCTTAATCTTCGCGGTGAGCTGGGTCTTTTCCGTTTCCCAGGCTTTGGTCTGGGCGTCAATGCCGGCACGCATCGCAGCGGTTTCGCGCTGGAGCTGGAGCATCTGAATGTAGCCGAGGGTGAGGATGGCTTTCGTTTCCGGGGAGTCGTCTTCGGACGCGTCCTTGATGACGCTATCAACGTGGTCCATGAAAGCGTTGTGGGCCGCGACACCTTGCTTGTCCGCTTCGGTGGCAGTGGCCGCAGGAGTGCGCTTCCCATACCAGGGGAGCTTACCGGCCAGTTCGTTGAAGTGCGTCTGCACCTCCGTCGTCACCTGGGCGGCGAGACGTTGCTCTTCCTTCTCGCGGTCGGCAAGAAAATTGTCGGCGTTGCTCTTGGCAGCGTCGATGGCGCGCTTCTTCGACTCGGCAGCATCCTCGCGCGCGACGAGCTTTGCTTCAATGAATCGCCGGGCCTGCGACGGCAACTTCGGCAGGATTTCATCCCACTCGACTTCGCCAATCCCAGTCTCCTTGATTTTCTGGACGTTCGCATCGGAAACGCCGATTTCCTTCAGCTTCGCCAGGATGGATTCGTCGGCCTGCTTGAACTGCTCGTCGAACTGTTTAAACGACGGGTCGTATTCGACATCAATGCGCTTGCGAAAATCGCGCAGCTCTTTCAGCTCCTTCTCGACTTCCGCCGGGAGTTTGCCGGCTTGAGCCGCCGCCTGGGTGGCCTTCTCTTCCGCCGCCTTCAGCTTCGCAGCGGTTTCGTCGCGCTCTTTGGTCAGCGCGTCAATCTGTTCCTTGGCCAGGGTCTTGACCGTGGCGAACGCCTCAGCCGCTTTCGGCTTGGTGTAAGGCGGCAACTGCACCTCGTCCATCTTGTTGACGACGGGCGCGGGTGCCGGCGCGGGGGCGGGCGCAGCCGGCGGGGCAGGCGCAGCCGGAGTGACCGGAGCGGCGGGCGGCGCGGGCGGCGTCACGGCTGCCGGCGGGGCCGGCGGAGTCAAAGGTTTCGGGTCCGGGACATTCGCCAGCGGGGCCGCAGGGGCGGCGGGTGGCGCGGGAGGAGCCGGCGGCGTGTCGGCGGGGTCGCCAGTCACCTGGGAGAAAAGTGAATCGAGGGCGTTGCTGCTCTCAGCGGCGCCTTTCGGGTCGCTTCCCAGTTCGGAGCCGGGGATAATTGCGTCGGCGGATAAATCCGCAAGATTCGGGTCAAGCATAAAAGTGTCGGTTCGTGTCTAGGGAAAAGGAGCGTCAGGACGGGTTTTTGTCAACCGCCCCGAGCCCGTGTGCTTTCCACGCTTCATCGTCATCCAGGTCAGGATACTCGGCTTTGGAAGTCTGTTGCTTGTTCGGTTCAGAGGGATGTTCCTTCATCAATCGAATCAGCCGGCCCACGGCGTCCGCATAACCTTCAACGCGCCCGGACGCGACGAGCGTCTTCGAGGCGTCAGAGCCGTTGCCAAACTCGGGCTGATAAAAGGCCAGCACGCCAATCAAACGCTGGCCGGTTGGTGATTGAATAAATTCTTCGAGGACCGCGCGGTCCTTAGAGTCCCATTCCGGGTCGGGAGGAGCGATTAGAATCATGTTTGCTGCGGTAAGGTTGTCGGTGGCGTAGGAGGTGGCGCCGCTGTCGGGGCGGCGAGAGATGTATTGGGTCCGGCTTCCTGCGGCAGCGGGAGCGGTCCCTGTGGGCCGGTTTGCTGCGCCTGAAGCTGCGCCTGGGCGTGCGCCTCAAGCTCGGGCATGGCCTTCGTGAGTTTCGAAACAATGCTGGCCGCTTCCGCGAGTTGGTCTTTCGGGTAGGCTTGCTGCGTCGCTTGGTTTACGTGGTCGGTCGCGTGGACGAGCATCGCCTTCAAAGTCTCGACTGCGTGCGGGTCGGTCTTCGCTTGCTCGGCAGTCGTCTGCATCGCATTCATCAAAAGCTGAAGATGCGTGATGTGATTGTCGCGCGGCGACACTGGAACGTGCGTCGCGTGGTTGGTGAGGAGCTGAAGCTCCATCATCTGCAAACGAGTCTGCTCCGCCGTCTCCGTCGGGTCTTCCTCGGGCAGAAGCACGGCGTTCGCGAATTCCTCGTCGATTTGCGCCGTGATTTTCCGGCGCTCAAGCTCGCGCTGGTTGTAAAGCGGGTTGCCGCGACCTTCCTGGGCGACCAGGATGATTTTCTGGCGCTCCATTTCGGTGTTGTCCTTCACCGTCTCGGCCACGCGCTGATTTCGGAGAAATTCCAGCTCGTCTTTCGACATAACGAGCAAAAGCCGACGCTGCATGTCCTGTGCATCCGCGTCAGTCGTGTTCGGGTCGCAGATACGGCGCTGAATCGTCGTCATCATGTCCGCAAACTGGTTCAGGAAGCGTCCGATGATGTTGTCCTTCGTCTCTTCCTCGCGTTCAGCAAAGAAATCGACCTGGGCCTTCGTCACGCGCTCGCCTTCGAACACGCGAGGCGTGGTTGCGCCGGCCAGTTGGTCCAAAATGCCCGCGAGGAACTGGTCGAGCTGCAAAAAGGGCTCGACAGCGCCTTCAATCTTGCGTTCGAGCACGTCGTAGCCCTTGCCAATGAGAATCGTGTTGCCCACGACGCTCATGCGGAACTTTTTGATTTGTTTTTCGTCGCACTGGACAATCATCTTCCCCGAAAGGTTGAGACGGTCCACAATTTCGTTGCGGGTGCGGTCCAACATGGCCGCGAGCGCATAAAGTTCGCGCCCGATGCCCTTGGAACCGTGAACGGTGCCGTTGCCCTGCTGAAAAGTGAAGAAAGCGCAGGCTTCCGACATGCTGGGGAACTTGTCCTCGCGCGCGTAGAGCAGGCCGAACAGTTTTTCCTCGAAAATATAGTGCGAAACCTTGCCGGTGACTTCGGTCGCGAGCAAATGCCAGACGGTGACGACGCGGGCGCCGTGTTCGTGCGAGATTCCGACGTTCGACTCACGAATCATGTCCTCGTAGAGTCGCTCCCAGTTGCTCCATTTGCGTCGGCGGTCTTCCGGCAACGCATTATTGACCGCGTTGACCGTTTGGGCGATGTCCCAGCCGGCGGCTTCCGCCGCTTGACGGTCTTCAATGAGCTGAAACAGCTCGTGCATCAGGTATCGCTCGCGCAGGACGACGATTTGCGACTGATTCGCGTGCTGTTTCGTGACGGTCGGGACGAAAAACTCGTCCTGGCGGAAAAATTTCGGGAACCAGCGGAATTCATCGAGGAAGCCGGCGCAGTCATAGCCGAAAAGCGCGTTCTCCTGCGTCAGCTCGGCGAGAAAACCTTGCCATCCGGCCCGCGCGCGACACGTCGAGGTGACTTCGCGCCGGAACGCCTCTGTTTTCAGGCCCGCGCCGGGTAGGTCGTCGGGCAATTTCGAGTTGGTGAGATACTTCATCCCCTGGATGGCGGAAACGAAGCGTGGAGAAATCTTTTCGACGAGCGCAACGAGCGGCTTGGTCGTGAAGTTCGACTTCCAGTCGAGCCCATCCTGCTTCAGCTCCTCGTGCGTGTAGGGTTTCTCGCTGTTAATCTTCGCCTGGATGCGCGCGTTCTTGATGTTGCGGTGCCGGTTGTTGACTTCGAGCGCGGTGATGATGTTTTTCGCCTGCGACACGTCCTTGATGGCGCGGTTTCGCGGACGCAACGTCGCCAAGTCGATGTCCGGCAGCGAAACGGCGCCAAATGCGTCTTGGCCACCGTATTGCGTTGTGGGTCCTTCTAATCCAGGGGTCGGCATAATACAGATTTCTCACTGAAAGAGAGCCATTTAAGGTTCCCTTGTCAACTTACCACTTCCTGAGCGGGCACTTTTCAGTGGCCAGCTCGTTCTTCAAGCTCAGATAGCAAGTGCATACCTTGCACTGCTTCAAGTCTTTATCCTGCTCGTCGCAGGAGTTACAAATTTCCCAGCGTCGGTCGGACTCCTCCTGGGAGACAAACACGTCTTTCTTCCGAAAGAGAGCCTTGATGACTCGCCAGAGGGCGCCGACAGCACGAAATGGGTTCGGGACAATCACTTACTTTTTCTTCCGCCAGCAAAAGTCTGGCAATTCCGAATGGTCCGAGCCGCCCGTCTCCAGATGCACGGCAGTTTGCAGGTCATCCTGCCAAATCACGCACGCTTGAATCCCCTGGTGAACCGGGTCCTCGCCCAGGATTCCGCGCCGCATCTTTTCCACGTCCGCGATACACGCGCCGCAGGTGAGCGGGATGCCCACTTGCTTCGGGCACCGCGCGCAAATCTCAGCTCGACGTTGCGCCTCGGATTTTGGGACCAACTTTAGTCGGTTGAATCGCTTTTCCCGAACCAGGGCGCCCAATCGGTCGAGAATTTTCTGCGCCAGATGCGCCGGCTGTTTCTGGCGCGCGGGCGGGGCCGTTTGATTTGAGTCCTTGCAAAAGCCCTGGGCGCGCGAACACAGTTGCACCGTTACTTCGGCGGCTGGGTCGCCCAATGGGAAATGATTCCGCTGGCGATATTCCGTCACTTGACGAACCAGCGCGTTGTAGCCGCTGGCGACGTGCTTCACTCCGTTGGAGTCCACGAAGAACCATCCGCCCGGAGGATACAGATTTGGGTTGAACACCAATGCCATTAGTCATCCAAGTCATCTCGACGGTTTGTGACATCGCACCGATAGTCTTCGTCGCCGTCGTCGGCTCCATAACCATCGGCTGTCGTGTTTTCCGGCGTCATCCCGAGAGTCACCTGACTCGTCAGTCGCACGCCATGCACCAAAAGGGTGAGCGCATCCGCTTCGTCCGGCGACTTCGCCTGATTGCGCGCTTCATATTCTTCCTTCGATTCGACTTTGCTTTTCTTCCCGGTCGCGCGAAACCAGCGATTTGAAACTTGCGGGTAGAGTGAAGTGGTGTCGAGCCCGAAGGCGCCTTTGATGTAGTCGTATTCCAACCAGGAGCGCAGCGCGAACCACAGCTCTGTCTGCACCCGGTCGAACAAATCCTCGGGCAGCTTCGTGTCCTCGAACATCACCTTGCGATTGGTCGGGCTCTCTGAATAGTTCACGGCCAGGACTTGGTGGCTCCAGGTCGAGCGAACCAAGTCGAACACGCCCTGCCCGTTCCCGGTGCGGTCCATGCAAACCCAGTCGGGCTTCACGCGCGTCTGCTGGCAGAGCTTGATGATTGCTTCCGCCATCTGCACCGTGTCACCTTTCGGGAACGTGATGATGGTGTCCACCTGGAGGGCATAACGCGGCGCGTTACGACCACGCGTGTCCTTGAAATAAACGGTGCGCCCGTCGGGATGTTCGAGCGAAGGAGGGAGCCGGATGCCGGACGCGAGCCCGAATCGGCCTTTGCAAAACTTGGCGGCATCTTTGCCGCGCAGCGCAAGGTCGATGCCGGCGCAGTCGTTGGCCGTCTCGAACCAGATGAATTCGCCCTTGAACTTGTTCAGCATGCCGCCGGGAATCACCGACAGCGAGACGCCCGTGGGCGGGAAGCAACCGCGACACATTGCCCAGTAGCCGGGCGAGTCCATGCCGCCGGAATTTCGGATGATGTGGTTGTAGCCTTCGAGCCCCTGGAGGCCGACAAACTTGATGACGCCGAGCTGGACGTTCTCAGAAAACTTCGCATCGAGCCGGACCGTCCACCAGCCGCGCGTGGACATCCACTCGAAGTGCGTGTCCGCATCAAATTCATTCCAGCCAAAAGGCGGCTCGCAACGTTGGCCAACTTCGTCCTGCGGGTCCGTCGGGTTGAACGCGCCGATGATTTTCATCCCCGAATCGCCCTGGGCGTTTGCGAACACGT
>JAAEBD010285929.1_pt1 | contig 25080 bp, 10 predicted proteins | sample 7277991 | NCBI WGS metagenome assembly JAAEBD01 (sample SAMN13877001, study PRJNA601929) | soil metagenome | isolation source: soil | host: Panicum virgatum | place: USA: Fermi National Accelerator Laboratory | collected 2010-11-19 | reverse complement strand
TGTTTAGCTGCTTTGATTATGTGCCTAATTTTTTGCAATACTCAAACTAGACATGCAATCTCCAATTCAGTTGATCAGTAATTTCACTCATATTGATTGTTGGAAGATATCTAGCGGTGTAGATTACTAGTAGTGCCCTGGAACGAGGAACGAGTGAAAGGGTTTACTACCGCGGGAAAAGTCATGTGATCCTCTTTTACATACAAACTTTTAAGGTTTGACTGATTTGACGAATCAGAGCACTTAGATGCCCGGCAAAAAAAAGCGGCGAGAGTTCGATGGTCGGTTGTCACGTGAATGGTCATGTGAGACTCTTTTACTTTTAAATTAAAACTTTTAAGGTTTGATGACTGATTTGACGAAAATCAGAGCACTTAGATGCCCGGCAAAAAAAAGCGGCGAGAGTTCGATGGTCGGCTGTCACGTGTATTTTAAAAAAACGTGATCCCTGCTGTAACATGACTATGATTATGACTCATAACTTTGTAAACATTGTCTCAGTACCTTGACTTCAACTTATAATTTCACATAAGGCCAGTGCTGTTAAGTTCAGAGCAAATAAATAGGAACTGAAGCTATTAGAATATTTTTACCCAAACCAGAACAGTACGGACCTGAGCGTGCCCCAAAAAACAGTGCTGCTTGTTGTCCCAGGACAACAACCAGCTAAGAGATCTCTCTTGAAATGATTTAAGATCCTTTTTTGCGAATCAGAGCACGAGGATTTGCAAGCGGAAAGAGGCGGCAAAAATTTTGTAACATGATCAGTGTTCCTGCCTACTGTGCTATAACGTGATCGCGGTTCTGGTGTTTCTATTGTAATTTCTGGCTTTTCCTTTTTAGGCTATTTTTTCCTAGCTTTTGTACTTGTACTGAGTTTCAGTCTCATTTTAGCCACTGACATCAGATTGATCTTGAGCCTTCGAATCGTTTACAGGCTGGTCTACAGAGTATGATATCGGCATTCCTCATTGGTGGAATCGATACGGAATCGCCATATGTTGGACCACACTGGTCATCTGCTCAGGATTAACAATGCTGGTGTTGTGTGAAACTACTCTTATGAAGCTTTTAAGACTTTTCTATCCAAACTGGAACAGCAGCGCGCGGCCGAATATGCCAAAAAACATGTATCAAGTCTGCCAAAGCAGATTGTTGTCCCAGGACAACAATCTGCTGCGAAACATCGTCTCCAGTATCTTACTTTGTGAGTTCTCATAGCTATTTCTCCATTTTGTTTTCTTTGAAACCCTTTATAGATGTATACTAACTTCCTTCACTAGTGCTATCACATTTATTTTCACATTGTCACAACTTTCTCTTGTTTCTCATTTGAAATCTCTTTACTCTATCAAGCTTTATTCTAGCACCTGCAATATATAGAGGGGAAGGTTTTTATTTTCCTCGGCCAAAGTAAGTTAAGTTGTTTAGATTTTCTTATGAAAAATGTCTGTTCTTACATCTTCCATTTGCAGCAAGTGTTTTCGTTCCTGTGACTCTCCTCACTTCGTGACATGTTCTTCGTGTCGTTCTTCGCGTCGAGAGGCTGATGCTCGACTCCGAGAGGCAAAGAGGCAAAGAGCTGCTGATGAGTCCAGACCTCTCTGTAGTAGCTGCCTCCGGCCCTGGGACTCTCCCCAGTTTCGCACATGTTCTTCGTGTCGAGAGGCTGCAGCTCGAGATAGAGAGGTTAGGAGGCGAAGAGCTACTGAAGATTCAAGAGCTCTCTGTGCTGGCTGCCGTCAGCCCTGGGACTCTCCCCAGTTCCGCACATGCCCTTCTTGTCGAGAGGCTGCGGCTCGAACCCGAACGGCAAAGAAGCAAAGACTTGCTGAAGATTCAAGAGTCTCAGAAGTTGTGGCAAGAGCTATGAGATTGCTGGAAGATGAATACAGTCTACAAAAGTCAGCTTCTCGAGAGTTTCCACCTGAAATCTCTCCGTCGCATATTCGGTCTTCCATCGGTAAGTATGAGGATGAAATGTCGGCTGCACGTGATAGATCGATATGCTGTTGCTGTGGCGGTTTTTTTGGTGGATACATCTATCAAATCGATGATCAAGACAATGCCTTCATCCAGAGACACCGGCTCCGCCTGGATTTGTGTGGCTATGATGGAAATTCTTGGGTTTTCTGCAGTCAATGCTACCCATCCTTTATACGAAATAGTGTCCCCAAATTTTCCAGTGCGAACCTGATCAACGTTATAACATGCGATAAATATCCATCAGTCCTAGAAGACCTTACCACTGTTGAAGAATCTCTTATTGCGAAATGTCATCCTGTTGGCATCATTCTCAAATTGCGACCCGGTAACCGCTCCTCTGCGGTAAATTACAATGCATTGCGAGGGCATATGATTGTCATTCCCCAAGATCCTGGACCTCTTCTTCATATTCTCCCTAGTCCTGCACTGAAACTACACAATATGATCAGGGTATTCTGGCTTGGCAAATCTCCTCCAACAAATACCGATCTGAGACCGTTCTTGAATGTTCGAAAGGATAAGGTTCTAGCTGCCTTACTTTATCTTGTTCAGAACAACCATCTTTACCATGATCTCATGATCAACCATGACATGATAGAGGGCTGGCCTGAGGAGTTTATCCCACCGGAAATTGCCGACAACATCACCTGTGTCGAGAATCCCGACCACCATGAACGTGAAGGATATATTGTCAGCCTAGAGAGTGGGAATTACGAAAATGACTTTCAGGCTGCACAAGATGAAGTCATTGAGACTGATGACCAGAATCCCTTACTAACTAGCTCTGTGTATACTGATGTAAACCAAGAACGGGTTGATCCAAATTTTCGGTTGATCGATGCTCTTCTCGGAGTGATCACGAACCGGCCATCTCGCGTCGATGAAACAAGGTCAACCGTAGAAAGTTTAAATGAGCCTGTGCTTATACAAAGGGATCTACCAACAATCTCTTATGCTATCCGCGGTCAGGCTACTCTGATGAACAGCTGGGAAGATCCCAATTATTTTACGGGTGCTTTTCCAACCCTGTTTCCAAATGGTCTTGGCGGTCACCAAGACCAGAGGCCGATATCTGTCTCACTTCCCGCTTTCGCAAAGTGGGCGTTAAACCATCATAGTAGAAGGTTAGTGCCTGTCCCAAATAGCAAGGATTCTTTGCGACTGGTCAGGAGATCCTGAAAGAGACGGTCGGGTAGCTTTGTTGTCCCAGGACAACATCAATTTTTATAGAGATCCACACTAAGCCACCTTCTTGCAGAAGTCTATAAAGATTAATGTTGTCCTGGGACAACAAAGCTACCCGACCGTCACCTTACGCAAATATGATAAATCTGTACTAATCTATGTAGGTTCGCTCGTCATAAAACTTTTATGTATCTTCTTTATGACGTCTTACAGCTACGTCAATCATCTCTTGGCCATGCCCTACTTGTTAAACGCCGGAACTGGAATTCTGTTCGGAATGACGTAGCCTCTTTGACTGTTGATCAGCTACAAGATGCCGCAAAAGCTGTTTTGAATAAACAAATTATCAAGAACCCTACGATCCAAAGACTTCAGCAAGATCTTATAACAATTGGCATGAAAGTTCCGGAGTCTTTCTCCCAGAAGTTGATAATGCGATCAGAAATCAAAGGCCTGACTGTACGAGGTGGTATACCTGGGATTTGGTTGACTCTTAACCCATCAGACCTGCGAAACCCCCTTGTTCTAGTCCTTGCGGGAATTGAATTTTCTGGAGATGCACTCCCCGCGGCCACTGCGGCTATTCGTAATGCGGCAGCAACCTCAAACCCGGTGGCTGTTGCCCAATTCTTCAATCATGTATGTAAATCCTTTTTCGATGGCCTCATCCAATCTGGTACGGGACAGATTGGAATTCTTGGACAGGTCGCAAATCACTACGGCGTGGTTGAGACAAACGGTCGGGGTATGCTCCATATTCATGCCTTGGTATGGTTTACGGGAAATCTTGACTTTAGCAATTTGCGGGATCGGCTTCTGCAAGATCCTGCCTTTGCTCTTAGGATGATACATTACCTCGAGTCTATTATTGTTCAGAGCGTAAACCCTCACGTTGATGGCACTGCCAGACCTGCAAATATGCCGCCCTCTTCGAAAGATCAAGAGTCAGATTACGAGTTCCATGAAAGGCTTATTATCGATAGCCATACGGTTGCTGCCAAAACTCAAATTCATTCCTCCAACCACACCGCGACCTGTTTCAAGTACCGTCAGAGAGGTGTAGGGAAGAAAACTTGCAGATTTGGTATGCCACGAGAACTTCGCCTGTACTCTGAAGTTGATGAGTTAGGCGTCATTCATCTTTCTCGAAACCATGTTTGGGTGAATTCATGGAATCCTGCGATTGCCAGTTGCATCCGTTCCAACCACGATATCTCATGGATCCCAACTGTTACAAAGTCCCTCTGTCTCATCTACTATCTCACTAATTATGCGGCAAAGGATGATGTCTCCCCATACCAGATGCTGATTAAGGCTGCGTTGCTGAAACAGAGCATTGAGAAAGCAAAAATGACTCTGACTCCAAATGCTACTGACTTGCGAATTCGGGAAAAGGGTACGGACCAATTTGCTCTTCGCTGTTTCAACAGTCTGGCCAGTGATCGAGAGATCAGTGGTGTGCAGATTGCGAACTCTTTGCTTCAGCTACCAACATATTATACCCGGAATTATAACTTTGCCCAAGTGAATCTCTGGTGGCTGAGGCGATATGTGCGTACCGCTATTGAATCTATTGAATCTTTGACCGGGATTTCCCCTGACTCCGTAGCTGAAGAGCAATGCACCTTTCAACCCGGCAATGCTACTCCCATAAGCCGTTTTGACAACTACAAATGGCGTGGTTTAGAGCTAGCTGATTTTACCTTTTTCGAGTACTGCATGTTGGTGCGGGTCAAAAGAATAGATGATGCGACTACATTTGACATCAGCTTCGACCCTAAACACCCTAGAAGCCGTACCCACATTCAAGGACTGGCCCACATGGAGTCCCAGATAATGACTGTCCACTTCAATGGAGAACTTTCTCAATATCAGACTGAGGAGAACAGCATTAAAGGAGGTCATCCGATAACAAATGCCATTAAGAATGATCTTGCTGAGGTGCTATTGGGTTTCTTTGTGCCTTGGGACCAACTGCCACTTCTATTCCAACAACATGCATCTGGATATAACTCAAAGCAGGATGCTTGCTCTAAGATCTGGGATATTATTGAGCCGACTCTTTCACCGCATAATCGCAACTTCGCTCGGAATTTCAAATTGCTCCAAAAATCAAAAGAAGACATGAAGATTGATGCTGCACTCCGTGCGTCCATGGATTCTTTTGATCATGATATCGATAATGATATGGAGCTACCCGACTTTGACTTGGACGACGAAGACGTTGTTGTCCCGGGACAACAAGTGGCTCTGCAAGTCAGCCCTGAGACCCTGATATTAGCATACCATTCTATTGCTTCATCCTGGCATAAAGAGAGTCTCGATACCGCCAAGCACATTCCTTCCTTGTCAGCTGGATTAGGTCTGGGTCAGCGTCTACAACTGCAAAATCTGTTGCCTGTGGACATTTGCCGGCTGCCTCTTGATGCTTCTTCTGGCCTTAGATTCTTTCCCAACGATGTCTTGCAGCAATGGGAATCACAAATCAAGGGTCTTGCTGAACTCATTGAAGTTAATAATGTGGAAACAGGAGAGTGTGCTGTGTTCGTTGATGATTTTGATTTTGATCTAGGTGATGGCTCTTTGCATCCTACTCTGAATTCAGCAATGGCTATACCAAATTTAACAGACCGTCGATCTCAAGTTGGTAGTGATCCTTCTGGCCAAACTCTCACTACGCTTGTCTGTGAAGATCTTCCTCTTAATCAAAAGCAACGACTTATTGTACAACGAGTGCTTTCAGGAGCCCTAGCTTGGAAAGACCATGCACATGATTTCTCAAAGCGAAAACAGATGCTCCTCTATGTTGGAGGTGAAGGCGGGACTGGCAAAAGCCGAATTATCAACGCTATTGTTACAGGCATGGATCTTATTCTCCGCAAACACGAGATCATCCTTATGGCGCCCACAGGTGTTGCTGCTGATAACATTGGTGGCAATACCTACCATGCTTCCTTAGGTATTGGTCTTACTAACGTCCAGAGGTCGAAAGTTAGCACCCGCATCACAAAGCTTTGGTCCAGAAAAACAATTATGATCATTGATGAAGTTAGTATGATAAACTTGGCCTCGCTAAGTGTAATCAACAATCAATGCAAAATTGCAAAATCTCTAAATAGAGACTCCCCGGATCTTTTTGGTGGACTGCCGATAGTTATCTTTATGGGAGACTTTTTCCAATTCCCGCCTGTAAGAGGGCCGGCCCTGTGGATGGAAGCAAGAGAGAAAACCGATGAGGATGTCACTGGCAAGATGATCTGGCATCGATTCACTGAAGTTGTCATTCTTGACGAGCAGATGAGACAAGCACACGATCCAAGATTCCGGAATTTACTAGTCCGAGCAAGAGCAGCTGCTTTAACTGAAGATGATCTTGCATTGCTGAACAAGAAAGTCGTCGGTTCTCTTTTTGTACCTGAACTGGAAGGAGCGACAATCGTTGTAAAATGGAATGATCTTCGACGCACTATTAATCACATCCGAATGAAACATTTTGCTCGAAGTCGATCACAACATATCTATATCTTTCCAGCACAGCATACCAGAGTTCCTACAACTTCCTCTTCTCCTCTCTTTGTTGAGCACTTGCTACATCAGTCTGATCAAGGCACGAAGGTTCCTTTTCAGGGACTTTTTCTCTACACATTGGGGATGCCTGCGGCAATTCTCGCCAATATCTGCACCAATATGGGACATGTGAACGGCACGCGCGGAACGGCCTCAGGCATTGTTCCTGATCCAACAGGTAGGTCTTTCTGCTCTATATTGTTTGGCTGCTGCCTGTTAAGAACCCTGAAGGAGACGGCTGGATGGTCTTGTTGTCCTGGGACAACATCCTAGTTGCTCTAGTCAGGATCCAGTTATCCCCCAGACTAACTCTATAATTAATAGCCGAGTTCTTTCAGATCGATGATTTGCATTTTTTATGTACAAAACCGCCTGTGTGTGTTCTGTTCTCTCAAGAGAACTCGAAAGGCTATGCCTTTAACAGTCTTCAACCTAAGGAGTTTCCTGTTTTCCCAATAGAAAGGTCTATCACTATCAGAAAATGCTCTGTGCGGAGAAGACAAGTTCCAACTTGCCCAGCATTCAGCCTAACAGATTACAAGGTGCAAGGTCTGACACTGAAAACTGGCGTGATTGACCTAAAACATGAACTGAAGGCCAAGGGTCAGAGTCAGCACTACAAGTTTTGCTCAAATTATGTACAGCTGTCTCGGTTCCAATCTCTCGATGGAATCCATCTCCTACGAACAATTGATATGAACGATCTCCGATTCCGTCCACATGATGGTCTACTGGCAGAAATGGAAAGACTTCATAAACTCAATACTGAAACATTGGCTGCATGGGAGAATCAGTGAGCTTTTTAGTTTTTATTCCTATGTTAAAGAGAAAAAGATTAAATAGACAAGATACTTTAGATAGACAGATAAAATAAGTGGAATATATCTTCTAAATTACAAGAATTTTTGACAAGCTTGTCTTTGCTGTCGTATCTATTTCTTGTTATGTTGATGCTTTATCTGTCTTGACATTCTGAGGCTTCGGCAGAGTAAACTTTACAACTGGTGGAGATGATTCTTGTCTTAGGAAACCAAGATTCTTTACATTAAACCTTGAATAAGCCTTACTCTCTAGCTTTCACAATCTCATTATGTTACTACATAGACTAACATGTGATAGCTAAATTCCTTCGCTTCGACCAAAACTTCGTCCTCTGCAGTTACCCGTCAATATACGTCTTGTTCCGATGTGATATGATCAAACCCCTATTATTCTCTAAGTTCAACCGGGACTGCCTCCCTATTTTTGCCTCCACGTTTTCAGGCAAAGTGGAAGATATGTGTGTCAGGAGGGACCGAGTTCCCGTAAACCCCGCCTTTGCCATTACCAAATACTGACTACAAAGTTCAAAGTTCAACATATCACAAATCTATGTTTTGATTTGTCCTGGCGAACCAAGGCTCGTGCAAAAGACGCTTCGCACAAATAACACTCCTCTGTGAACGTGCAGCTATCACACTCGGTGTCAGGAAAAGGCATCGAACTGCTTCAGCTAATCACTCTCACGGATGTAAGCCACCAAATGCACCCCGAAGTTTGCAACGTGGACCGCCGGCTGCAACAGCTAGCGGCCGGAACCAAGTGTCTAGAAATGGTAAATCTAGCAGCTGATCCAGGAAAGTGCTGCGTGTGACAGATCAACCTTGGCAAAAGTGGTTGTTGTCCCGGGACAACAAAACTCTTCGATCCTCAACTGATCTTGGCAACTGTTTATGTTGTCGAGTAGATGCTCTGATGGTGATAGTGACTACAGAAAACGCTTCACTCACTTATAATGTACCAACATTTTTTAGAATCCACATCTAAAAGAGGGGTAAAGATAGCTAACATATTTCCATCACATTTTGGCCACATATTAACAGGCTGCGTTGAATGTGACAACCTCTTGATAACACTCATCGAAAATTAAGTTTTGAACCAATCTCACAAACACGGAAATTTGATCCGTAGAGTCGGGTAAGCTCTGCATGATAATGGCTGGGTTAGTTGTTGTCCCAGGACAACAATGAAACTACAGAAAAACTAACGATTAATCTGGAAAGAGTTGTCTATGGATAATGACGAAGCTGGCAATAGCCCATCTGATTTCTCTCCGTTATCATCTCTAACCCCACTTTGCCCAAATCTTTACCGACTTGGAACGAGGTCGGGTACATATTGTAATCATCCTAAAATATTTCAATTGCCTTTTTTTTCTTCCAGCAATAGAAACACTATAAATCCTGGCCAATGACTCTCTACGAATACACACCTCCATCGGTAATCCAAAAGGCTGACCGAGGCATTCGTTGTCCCAGGACAACAAGCTTTCTCTCAACTTCACTATCATGGACCACATGATGGTGCATTTTGTTCCCAGGAGCTAGCCTAATGTGGCTCATGTATCCGGATTCCTGGTCACGACCACTTTTAGCGTCGTCTGCAAGGTACGATCGCTGTCTACGAATAGGTACAAGAGGGTCGCATGAACGGGCTGCTCCCCCCCCTCCCGACTCCCTTGTACCTTCCAAGGTTTGAGGGGGCTAGTGTTGCCCAAAATTTCATTATTGTGGCTTGGCCTCACTTTCTTCATATCTCCATTCTTTAGTCGCACATGGACGAATTACATGATTCAATGACCAAGAAAGTAGAAACCAGCAGCGATTTTGTCTCTTTTTATGTATTATGACTTTTGCTTTGATAGCCAAGAACTGTTTCGGTAAATATATAATAACATGCTCCTGACTCTGAAAAACCCAGTACCTACTTCACAATCACTACTTGCTGTGACATCTCTTCACCATTTCAATTGCTGTCAAACTCATTACTGAACATCTTAGTACTTTACTCTGTCTCTTGATTATGTCTCGAACTGTTCACTGTCATATTTCTGGTCTATTGCAGCTTGATTCTATTAGCAGCTCCCCGAGTGATATTCTTCTGACTTGTACAGCCTCAATTCACGGCGTTGATCTCAATGTTACCAACAACTCTATTTCTGTAAAATTAACATACTATAACACTCTTCGTGAACCATTTTCTAATGGGGCCGTGGTCTTCTGTTCTGGAACTTTACTGATTGTCGAGTCATCTAACAAACTGAATGATCCTCCTGAGCTATCTATCAAGGCTCACCTCCTTATCAGGTTTGTGACAGAGTATCGCGATCTTTGATCATATCACTAATTTGTATCAGCTGTCCAGGTGATCCTGAAAAGTCAAGCTACATCGATGGGGTGCCCGCGATGTTCCCTTCAAGTCTTGATTTTACTGGACCCGTCACCTACCATCTTCCCGATAACGACCTAAACGTTCGCATGTTCGGTATCGACCTTTCCATCTATAAAGAGAAGCAGGGTTCTCAAATTATCACTGAGACCTGTCGTGTACTCTGCATGTTTGACGATGGGAGCCCGCGTTGGACGTCATACAAAGTGCCTGCTCTTAACCGAATGTTACATATTACTGGGACTATTTTTGGGTTCTATAAACCTGCTGGCCATTGTTCTTCGCTCTGCTTGATTATATCGGAGCTCTCCTACATATCAGCTGCCCCTATTGTATCTCCAACTCCCACCTCCACTCCTTCTTCCTCGTCTCAAGGTCGACTCAAAGTATGGTCTGGTATCACTACTTCTCCATTAGCCTCGAAAAAACGTCGGCTATCTACCCCTGAATCCCATCCCTCATCGTCGACAACTTTACCGGATCAACGACGTTCTGAATCTCCGTCTCCATCAATACTGGGACAATTACAGAGGACTGTCGAAGAGTCCAAGCACGAGAGTAGTGGAACCAGGCCCAAGCGCCGTAACTGCAAATGAGCTGCTTCTGGTTGACGGTAAAAATATATAGCTACTATTCTATATTTATGTCTTTTTGTCTTTGTATTTCATTCTATATTTGTCATTTTCATGCTTCTGTCCCGAGAATCTGAGACCATATAGTTATCTTTTCAAATCACAAATAATTTTCTTGCCGTAGAAGAAAGTATGTGAGATGCCAAAGCAGAGCAGAGGTATATGTTGTCCCAGGACAACTAATAAACTAAGATCTGCTGACAAATAGAAGACATGGTGGCCGACTACCAACAGGTAATGTTGTCCTGGGACAACAAGATGTTGCATTACTGAACAGCCAAAATATCGAAACTCGGTAATTAAAGCTCAGAGCCCTGATAATACCACTGCTAGCTAACTGCTATGAAAAGTAATGTGAAGAAGACTTGTTGACAATTATAAAATGTCAATAAGACAAGGAAGTAAAGAAATTTATTCTCAAAAAAAAGGTGCTTTTGGTTGAGTATTTTTGCCTGGAAATTTCTCGTAAACTGTCTGGAATTGGCGAAGCTCCCAAGGAAACCTGTCTCCAGTCAAGGACCAAACAAAATCAAGAATTGCTCAAGGAAAGATGATTTGAAAAACATTATGTAACTGACTGTTCAACTACCTACCACTCGTTTTTTCGATATACCAATTAATTCGCCTGCACTATGCTGAGATATTGCAACAGGCCAAAAAATTTGGAACGAAGCAGAGTGAATAGTGGGCTGAACAATTATCAAAAAAAACCTGAAAACAGAAGATGCCAAGTATACAATTAAGTACAACAGCACCACATTGGGGAAGTTGAAAAAAAATTGATATTGTCCTTAAACAACATCACAAGAGAATAGATTCTCAGTTCGTTCAGTTTGAGCTCTTCAACTTTTGATTGGTCGATCTCGTCACTCTCGATGTTTGCGGTGGTAACTTCGACTTTGATTTTCGGGTTGCCGATTTTCCTGAATTTGAATTTTTCACTGGGATTTTTGCTTTCTTCAAACCCTGAGTTTTTGCATGAGTAGTCGATGAGCTAATTTGTTGTCCCAGGACAACGTTCTGTTCAGAATCTGCATAATTAGACAAGAGACCGGATTCCGCGTAACTAGAGAGGGGACTAGAGAGACTAGACTCTTGTCCCGGGACAACATCTTGTTCAATTTCAGAATTAATAAATGGCGACTTGGATTTTTCTGAAACATCCTTTTCTCGTTTCCTTTTTTTGCCAGTTTCCACCACCGAAGATTGAACCGGTTTCGTCGGAGGTCTACCAATCGAAGCATACTTTTGTTGTTGAAACGACGACAAGCACGACTTCTCCAGATCGAGTTCATGTAAATTATTCCAATGGGATCTGCACTCTTTCCAGCCTAGAATAATGTTTAGAGCTTCTTCCCCACGCTTTTCGATTGTTAGCGGGTCCGCCTGTTCGTCGGCACTCAGTTTGCTCGCAAGTTGGGCACTGAGATCGGATATTGCCTTTTTCGCCAAATTGGATGCCCACCAACGCTGGAATGTGTGATCCGTGAATAGGATCCAAATGCGCACATCCTCCTCTTGACCGATTCTTAATAATCGCGCCTGCGTTTGCAACAGACCATTCAAATGCTGAGACAATTCGAGAATCACCATGTGACAGCACCCTGACTGTAAGTTCAGTCCAAAACCTCCCACCTTGTGAGTTGAGATTAACACCTTCGTTGATCCGTTAATATTAGTAAAGTCTGTAAGAATTCGGTCTCGTTCCGCTTGAGTACTGCCTCCTCGGAGCCACTCTGTGGGTTCGCCGTAATTTTGGCAGAATACAAGTGTCAACCAACCCACTGTCTCGGCTATCAACACTAAACGCCTGTTTTGCTGCGTGACAATCTTGAACAGAACCATGCATACGTAGCGCAGACTCGGTGAGATATTTAACAGCTCAAGTGCTCGACCGATCCGAGTATTTGGAACAACATACTGATAGTCCTTTTCATCGTGGGTATTCTTCAGAAAGAAAGGCAACCCACTGCAACCTGTGGCCATCAAACTCTTCAATTTTCCAGCTTTTGTTTTCGCCTGGCCAACTCGACGATGGAACGTGGCAAACCGCGGACAAAATGACGCACAAAGCAGGTTTTTAACTCGCCTCGCATCCATGTTACGTTCCAGTCGACCCTCTTTCATTGAAAATGTTTCCAATGGTTCTCTTGTGTTTTTCTGATGCATTTCACAATACTCTATCTGCTCTGCGCGGTTAAGTGTCAAGACAACCGAATTTATATCTTTCTTGGGCATATTATCTCTGATTGCCTTGCCGTCTATTACAGTGTCCGCTGTCCGTCGGATCATGCACTTTCTCAAAAGCACTGGAATCACCACAGCTGCAACTGAAGGATCTAAATGCCCATTTGTCGCAAGTCGGCGTATGTGGATGGGGTTAAAGAGTTCGAGGAATTCGTCATCGTCTGTAGCCTTTGAAAACTTTTCGATTGTCTTCTGTTTGAAAAATTCTTCGGATAGATCCAGCTCCCAGTTGACATTGTACAGTAGCTGTGAATAACCGTAAAAATCCCGCGTTTTATTTAGTAGAGGCGTTGCCGACATGATCCATAAGAATGGAGCCTCAAGCAGTTTCACAGCTCGAGATATCCCTGAGCTCGGATTTCTGACAACGGATCCTTCATCTATAACAACTCGAAAAAACTTTTGGGGAAAGCGGCTGCTGAAGTTGACTAGGAACTTTTCGTAGCTATTGTCTTGTTCCACAAGAGTAGCATCTTCTTCTTCCGTATTGAAAACTTTCGGTTTAGTCTTTTTGGGTGTGCGCATAACTTTTCTGTTCGCTTGGAGATCACTGATTTGGGCCTCATCAACATTGTTGTCCTGGGACAACAATGTTGTCTCAACTTCCTGATTGAGGGTAAACTTCGTCAAAGTAAAGTGTGATACGACAAAAATTGTTCGTCCAACATCTTCCGGTTTCCTGAAAAGGGGACTGTGCTTGGGGTCATTAACGGCTTGTTCAAAGATTTCTTGATCAATGCAAATCGACTGAAACATGGGATCTGCCCCATGTCTAAAAGAAGATCCCACGAAATACATTTTCAGGTGGTTGCTAAAAAAACGATTGTAGTCCGAATACCACATTAAAGCGATCCCTGGTGGTATGCAAACCAACGTAGGCGCTGGCGGCGCGACACGTGGACCCTTCACCTGGACACCGTCCCTATACACAAGGTAAATTAGTGCCAAAATCTCCATCGTTTTCCCCAATCCCATGTTGTCTCCAAGAATGCAGGCCTGTAACGTAGGCTTGTTCTTAAGGAATGCTTCATATGCCTTTCGTTCCCGCTCAGACATCGTAGAGACTCCTGTCAACTGGTGTGATAACAATACTACACTTGAGTGTAGCTCTGGGAAAAGGGCCGGACGAGTAACATCAAGCCCAAGATAATCAGCTGCCTGACTAGTCGTATGTGTTGGCAGGCTTGCATGATCTAGGATCTCCCCAATATGGGGATCTTTGTCGTCTTTGTCGGCGCCTTCCTGCTCAACACCTTCCTCTTTGAATTGTCGGGCATCATCGTGGACTTTCTGAATGATGTTCCGAAGCTCCTCGCTAACTTCTGTTTCCTTTTCGCCGTCTGTTCCCACTTTGTCCCATTTGTCATACCGGATGTTCAAGTTCTCTTTCGCATACCGATACAGTGACGCCTTCTCTAGTTCGGTTAAAGGGGGTAAGACAGATATGATCTTCTCCGACTCAATGATCTTCTCGTCGTCGACTCCCTTGTCCATGAGGGTCACAATCTCCAGTTCATCCAGACTCTCACCATCTTCTGAAGGGGGCGCAGATGGTGCCTCATACGTGATTACATCATCGAAAGAAAATGTACTGTCCTGAACTTCGCCATGTTCAGTTATCTCGTCAGAAAGGTAGTGAACATCTCTTGCGGGATTGTTCTGGAGTTTGCTGCTTTTGCCTTTGTTTTTCCGGGCTTCCTCGTTCTGACGCGACCAGGTGCGAAGGAGAGCGTAGGCTCTATTAAGATCCTCGGCGTTTGGAATAAACATGCCTTGTTCAACATCAAACTGAAATGGGTTCCGAAAATGTTGGGGTTTTTGCACGATAACCTTAATCAAGATATTAGTCGTAACAAGATATCCAGTAATGTCGCGTTTTATTTTGGGCTCCATCGGCCCAAAGGCCTCAGTCATTTTTTCTAAATTCGGTTCCGGATCATCATCGTTCAGTATTTCCGCTGCGAGACGATTGTTGTTGAGACGGTGCAAAAATCTAAACAGAGAACTGGCCGCGGGATTTTGAGCCTCCACTGCCGCTCCAGTTTGAACAGATGTCCACCCATTTGCTCGAAGAACCGCGTACTTTTCGAATAGAGGGTTCAAGGAAGTCACAATAGACCGCAACGTTTCTGTATTCGGGCAATTGACAATATAACCAGCTATGGTTGACTGATCTCTATAAAAGTCTGGTCCCTTCAATGTGAATTCGATAACTCGAATTCCCACAGGATTGTTGGCCTTTGCTTGTTCGATCTCTTTGGTGCTGATAACTGTGCCTTTACGGCCTTTTGGAGCCATTGTTGTCCCAGGACAACAAAATAAACGGCTAGCTTCTAGTCAGTCAAATTCTGCTTATATATCTTGTTAAACTGCCAAATCAGATACAGTACAAAAAGGATCAGCAAAATCCCACAAAGGTTTGTTGTCCTAGGACACAATAACAACACCTCACCAAAATCTCGCTTTTTGCTCCCAAAACTTCAACGAGATATGGCGTTTTCTTCCTTGCGATCGCGTTTTCGTGTAAATAAACGTGTAGGAACAATTCAGCAAGGTCTCGAGATTATCTTCGACCGAAATAAGGTTCAAACAATGAAGAATATGTGAGAGAACGGGTATGCAACTTGAGAAGTTGAGATGCAAAAGGTTGTGGGAGAAAGGTTCAAACGGTGCAAGTGAAATGCTTCTATAGTGTTTGCCTCATTCAGACTAGTGTAGAACATACCAATTGAGATTAGTGGCTTTATCTCGTCCCAGGACAACATCACCTTTTACAGCACCTCTATAAATACAAATAAAATGTAAAGTTTATTGATGATATTTGCCAAACAACTTTAATTGGTAGAAATGTTAGTGTGACATTAATAAGGTTCTTTGCAAATGAATTATTGGCTCCCTACAGGGATTTTGTTGACCGGATTATTCTAATTTCCGACGCATATCCCTGTTGTAGGCTTGTAGCACTTTCCCATTTTCACAGCATCACACATAATGGGATAACTTGGCAAAAATTAGTCCAAAGGTACGACCAAACAACCAGCCCTGCCAGAGTTGACATATGGGTTTTTACATAATGAACATTATCCTTATTTTTATAGTTCAAGGTAGTATAAAAATGTTCCTAACAACTTCACATGATTAGTGCATTTATTAAACACGTAAATGTAACAGTGAACAGTCCCATGATCTCAACGCAGATCAAAACTATTGTGCGGGGTTGGAGCTAAACAAATTGTGGGGGGCTTAAGGCATTAAGCTGACCGGGCAAATTACTATCATATAACATGGTGCATAACTGATTATAGCTGCTCGTATAGCTACTCATACAGCTGATCGTAATGATTGACTTGCTCTCATATAACTAATCATATAACTGTTCATATAGCTGATCCTATAGCTGATCCTATAGCTGATCCTGTCGCTGATCCTGTCGCTGATCATATATCTGACTTGATCTTGTTGAAGATAAATGAAAGCTGTGACCTGGTGGCGCAATGGATACTTGTCCGTTTATCTGTACTGAGACGTGATAATCTGTATGTTCGAATCTGTTAGGCGGCATACACATTTTACATAGCTTTATCATGATCACCTGCTTTCTTTTTGGTTTTATTTTCTTACATTTTTTTTAAGATTGCTTTCAGCCATGTGTAGAATAACATATCATATAGCTGGCGATCAAATTGCTGTCATATAGTGACCTGTAATAGAAAGTATGTGATATGCCAAAGCAGGGCAGAGGTATATGTTGTCCCAGGACAGATCAACATTAACCAGACTCGATGTTGTCCCGGGACAAGAACGCAACATGATTCGCTAAAACATGAAGTAGCTAGTGTAGAAATGCTGAGAGTTAATGTTGTCCTGGGACAACATTAGACTATGATAATCAAGGAATAGAATGCATTCCCACAGAAGTATATTATCACAGAAGCGCTTTTCCTCAGTGACATAGATTTAGAAAATGAAGAACCTTTTTCAGCTGATAAATTTATATACAGTTATAACATCACTTTATACGATTGATTATAAACATGCTTTCATATTGCTAACCTCTGCTTTCTGCTTCATATCGACCTAAATTGAAAGAACCAAGCATGACACATAAGATAAAAGAATATGGCTTACTTTCCTTGTTTTTGTTTATAATATTAAGAAGCCAGACATATTATTTATATATGACTGACTTTAATCTTGAAAAAAGAAAAATAGATTCAAAAAGAAAGCATTCTAATATTCTGTGCAGTTATGGAAAATGTGTATGCTGCCTAACGGATTCGAACATACGACTATCATGTCTCAGTACAGACAAATGGACAAATATTCATTACTTCACTGAATCTCTGCTTTCATTGATCTTTAACAAAATTGCACCAGATATATGACCAGCTATGCAACTTATTTTATGATAACAATTCAATCACTATATGATAAACTATACAACTTGCTTTATAACTGCAAATTGATCATTATATGATCAGCTATATGATATTTTATTTTACACTGACTGCAATCTTAAAAAATTTTTGAAGAAAATGAAATCAAAAAAGAGACAGAAAATACTAATAAAGTTATGAAAAATGTGTAAACTATATTTAACAGATTTAAACATACAGATTATCATGTTTCAGTATAAATAATTGAACAAGTATTTATTTCATCATTGATACTTTGCTTTCATTTATTTTTTAACAAATCATGGTTTATAAATTTCAATTTTGTATAAATAAAAAAATACTTATTTATTACTTTTATTATATTTATAACTTTTCTTTTTCATGTAACATTTTATATAATATAAATACTCATAATTTTAATTTTTATAAAATTTCTAGTTTTTTTCAAATCTTCTCTAATTCTGCTTGTTATCTCATAGTGAGTAAAATATTGTCTTGAAATAATAATCTGATTTAATTCAATAAATCAAATAATCTTATTATAAATATTTAAAATTCATATATCAGTTTTCTTTGATTTAAGCTACAAAAAGCAGAGTCTAAATTTCTTGCAAAAACATGTTTTTCAGTAAAAAGTGTAATTAAAGTAATTATTAAAAAATCAGAAAAAACTATCAATATTTATTGATAGTTTGAAGAATCAAACTTCAGGATAAAATCAAACTTTTTGATAAAAACAATTTTTAAAATTTAAAATTTGTTTTAAAAAAAACTAGCTGATGATTGTGTAATGTCAAGTTGTCAACAAGTCAAGAAAATAAAATAATTAACATAACACTAAAGCACCAGAAAGTTCTTGCTTACAAAACAAGTTATTGTTAGTGAATATCCATGCTACAACATTCTGAAATCAGAGATAATCACAAGAATGCCTGGTTACCATTGGATCAAGCAGTGTCAACCATCCTTCCAGAGAAGATAATCAGCGAACGAATAGGTATGTGAAAGTCCATTAATTTTCCTGGTTGAACAGACTTTCAAACTGACTTAGATCAAAATGCTCACCTGCTGGATTCCTAATCCACTCTGCTTCGGAATCAAGACGGGCGAACAAACTTGGAACCAAACAAAGAGACTATGTTTGAACAAAAACTTTGCTTGGGAAAAGGGAAAGAAAAAGCACCAATTGTACTATCAACCATAACAACACTATGTTAACTTCTTTAACATTGGAATGTTTGCAAGAGAAAGAAGTGATGTTGTCCGAGGACAACATTGCGTCTGGCTTGGATTCCTTGCTAGTTTTAGTCTTTCTTAGGTTTGCTTTGGTTTCCGTACTTGATGATTTTATAGAGTCAACAGGCCAACAAATAGATAAGAAGAGAAGGATACAATGTTGTCCGAGGACAACATCACACTGGATTAGATTCCTTACTGGTCCTACTCTTCTTTGGGTTTGCCTTGGTCTTCTTGTTATCTTCCTGATTGGTCGCAGCTTTCCTTAATGAACGAGTTTGACGACGACCAGAAACATTTTCTTCTGATGAAGGCAGACTCTCTTTTGCTTCAGATTCGCGTTTTCTTTTCCTCTCTGGCTTCTCGGGTGGGGCTTCTATTGCTTTGATCGGGGTTTTGCCAATGAAAGCATACTTCTGTTGCTGTGATTTGGATAGAAGTGAACTTGCCAGATCAAGTGCTCTCTCGTCTTTCCAGTAAGCCCGATCCTCATGCCAATTCATAATAACGTTCAATGCCTGTTCTCCATGATGCTCAATCGTCTGAGTATCTGCCTTTTCACCAAGGGTCAATTTGCTGGCAAGTTGGGCACTTAAATCAGATATAGCCTTTCGAGCTAAATTGGCCGCCCACCACCGCTGAAAGCTATGATCGGTAAATAAGATCCATATTTTGACTTCTTCGTTCTGGCCGATCCTCACTAAACGTGCCTGTGTTTGAAGGAGTGTGTTGAGATTCCGAGGAAGCTCAACAATTACCATACGGCTGCAGTTCGCCTGGAGGTTTATCCCAAATCCCCCAACTTGATGGGTTGAAATCAGCACCTGCAATGCCCCACTATCATTGGTGAAATTTGTGACAATTCTGTCTCTCTCGGCTTGGGTAATTCCTGCGCGAAGCCAAGCTGTTTGAGCACCGTAGTTGAGGCAGAACATGAGTGTAGACCAGGCCACTGCGGGGGTTTCGCAATACAATGTTAAGTGTCTCTTCTCCAATGTCACAACTTCGTATAGGACCTGCATTATGTACCGCAAGGATGGCGAAATATTAAGAAGTTCGCGAGCGCGATCGATACGAGTACTTGGAATAGCGTACTGGTAATCGCGGCTATCGTGGGTGTTTTTCAGGAAAAACAACAGGCCAGCACCATCGCCACTAGTCAGGGTCTTCAACTTTCCAGCTTTTGTCTTGTCTTGGCCGACACGACGGTGTAAAGTATGAAATCGGGGGCTAAAAGACGCGCAGAGGAGATTCTTCACTCGTCTTGCGTCCATCTTTCCTTCTAATTCGCCGTTCTCACTTAGACCAGTGGATTCCAGAGGGGCCTTCGTATTTTTGGAATGAATTTCACAGTATTCCAATTGTTCTGCACGATTGAAAGTCATAACAACAGAGTTGATATGCTTTCGGGGTATTGACTCTGATATCTTTCTTCCACGTATTTTAGTATGCCCTGTCCGCCTGATCATGCAACGTCGAAGTAGTACCGGAATTGTTAACGCCGCAAGAGCAGCATCGATATGCCCCTTTGTTGCTAAGCGCCGTATGTACAAGGGATTGAAAAGTTCCAGAATCTCGTCATTAGTCTTCGCTTGCTCAAACTTCTCTACGGTCGAGAGTCTGACAAATTCATCGCGCAAGTCAAGTGGCCACTCGGAATTATAAAGTAACTGAGAGTAACCGTAAAAATCACGAGTCTTGTTAAGTAAGGGTGTCGCAGTAACAATCCATAAAAAGGATGGTGCCAAGAGCTTTGCAGCTCGTGATATGCCGGAATTGGGATGACGTACAACATGTCCCTCATCTAATACAAAACGAGCGAACATATTGGGAAAAAGACTGGTGTAATTGACCAAATATGTTTCAAAAGTACTTTCTTCAGCAAGCAACTGCTGGTCTTCCGCCTCGTCCTCATCCGGTGTGGGGTTGCACTTGGTCTTTTTGGGGGTCCGTACCAGTTTTCGATCAGCCTGGAGATCACTCAAGGGTTGTTGCTCAGCATCATTGTTGTCCTGGGACAACATCGACCTCTCAACCGTGTACTTGGTCAATGTGTGATGCGAAATTACGAATATGGTTCGACCGATGTCATCTGGATTTCTGAAAAGTGTACTCTTCTCCGGGTTTTTCATAGCGGATCGGAATATCTCTGAACTGATGCAGCATGACTGAAAAAGTGGATCAGAACCGTGTCTAAATGCCGACCCAACGAAGAACATCTTAAGTTGATTGCAGAAAAAACGATTGTAGTCCGAATACCAGCCCAAAGCAACGGCAGGGGGGATGCAGACTAACGTTGGGCGTGATGGTGCGATTCGGGGACCGGACACTTGTAAACCTTTTTGATACGCAAAGTATATTAGAGCTAAGATTTCGACGGTCTTACCCAAGCCCATATCGTCAGCTAAGATACCTGCTTGCAAAACAGGTGTCTTGTTGGCAACACCAGCATGTGCCAGTCGCTCAAGGTCCAACATGGTCGATGCGACCGTCATCTGATGCTCCAACAACGTCACACCAGAATGTATGCCAGGAAATAACGCGGGACGGTCGATATCAAGATCAAGATACGAGGCTGCGTGCTCAATCGTGTGTGTCTCCATACTTGCGTGATCGAGAACATTCTCGACATTGCTGTGGTCTTTGCCAACTTCATTTTTGTCCATCAAATCATACTTTTCAGCTTGCTTTGCGGAATCGTGGACTTGTTGGATGATGTTCTGAATCTCAACATCGACGTCAGTTTCCGGGCGCTCATCTGTGCCGATGTTGTTCCATCTATCATATCGGATATTGAGGTTCTCTTTGGCGTAGCGATATAGTGCATTCTTTTCCGCGTCTGTAAGAGGTGGTAAATTGTTTACATTCTGTTGAAGATCAATGAAATCCTTCTCGTCTTTGGGTTCCAATGCATCGTCAAGAAGCTTGACAACGTCCAACTCACTCAGAGCTTCTTCGTCATCCGATGCGGGTACCGAGGGCGCTTCATAGGTAAGTAAATCATCAGACTCAAAAAGGAGACCACTATAGCCAGCTTGACGATTTTCATCCATTGACTCATCAAGGTAATGAACTAGCTGGGCTGGGTTATTCTGAGGCTTGCTCGTTTTGCCTTTGTTCTTTCTTGCCTCCTCATTTAATCGCGACCAGATTCGAAGAAGACAATAGGACCTGTGAAGATCTTCAAAATTTGGCATAAAAATGCCATTTTCTGGATCGAACTCATAGACACTATCAAAGTGATGCGGCATCTGCACGATCACCTTGATCAAAATGTTTGTCGTGATTAAGTATCCAGTAATATCACGTAAGATTTTCGGTTCCATAGCGCCAAAGACGTTGGCGACTTTCTCCGGTGTCGGTTCCGGGTCTCCATTGTTTAGCAAATCGGCGGCAAGACGATTGGTCTGAAGCCTAGAGAGGAACCTAAAAAGCGAAATAGATCCCGGATTCCCTGCATCGACAGGCTTGCTAGTTGGGGTAGATGTCCAACTATTGAGGCGAAGAGTAGCGTGGGTTTCGAAAAGAGCGCTCACTGACACGATAATGGATCGTAACTTTTCGGTATTGGCACAATTCTTGAGATATCCAGCTATCAGCGACTGATCACGATAAAACTCGGTTTTTTTCAGTGCAAATTCAATTATCCGAATTCCAGGTGGGTTATGGCTCTTAGTAAGCTCAACTGCATTGGCAGGAAGACCAGTGGGCCGGCGATTTTTGGGCGGCATAATGTAGATTTGTTGTCCTAGGACAACAAAACCAAGCAGTCACCGCTAATACTCAATTAGTAAAACGTCCTCTTAGAAACAGGCTATTATACACACCTTCAACAGTAGCAACGATCGGGCCTTTTGTTGTCCCGGGACAACAAGATTAAACCCAAAAACGCTATTATCCAATTAGTCAAACATGACCTGTACACTATTTTAGATTGCCCAGTCCACCTAGTTTGTAACAAGAGATGGAGCACGATTAAGATATTGGAAAGATTTGTTGTCCTGGGACACGTTAGTAACGCTTCACCTAAACCACGCGTTTTGCTCCAAAACCTCAAAGCAACTTGGAAATTCCTCACTTTCGATCGCGTTTTTCGCATAAGTCAGAGCACGCGAAGTATTTCACACCTTCTCATGATCATTTTGCAACAAAATAAACATGAATCGAAGAAAAAACGTGGGTGGATGAGCATGCAGCTTCGAATGTTGAGATGCGAAAGGTTGAAAGAGAAAGGTTCAGATGTTATAAAAGAAACCCTTTAACGGTGTTTTCCCAACTCAGACTAGTGTATAAACTTCTAATTTAGATTAGTGGCTTTATAATGTCCCAGGACAACAACTTCACCCTTCACTGCACCTCTGTAGATACAACTAAATAGTAAAGTTATAACATGGTGCTTTCGAAACAACTTTAATTGCTAGTAATCATAGTTTGGAAACTAATAAGTTGTTTACAATTTAAAGTTGCACTACTCTCGCTAAAGAAGTGTACTTCCGGAATATTTTAATTTCCGAAGAATACCCCTGTTTACACCGCTTTGTTCACTCCAAAGGTACCAGTGCCAGGCTGGTCCAAAATACCACGATTCCGATTCCGATTCCTCTGCTATCATGGACCACCCTGTCAAGTAAGAAAACAACTTAGTCAAGTAGATCATTTAGCGGTAGTTTGTTATCCCAGGACAACAGACTGATTTTGTAGGGATTATTATATAAATGTCTAGAATAAACGTATATAATTTTTAGCCGCGTAGCTGCACCATGTTAAACTGCAGGCTACTGGCATGGCAGCACACTATGCCCCTGGCATATCAGCACCGGGTTAATCCTGCAAGCTCTCCCTAGGGCAGGGACGTAAATACCCCCCTACGGAAGAAGCAGTAGGTCGTGCTTCTTTCCAGCTCGCGCCCTGGGTTATCAATTGTGTGATGGCTGCAAGGTGAGTTGCAGTTCTGAACACCTGTGCTGAGTGAGTTACATGAACACAAGCGCAAAGAAGTAGCTTGAAATCTGCCCCTATTTTGTTTATTCTTTCAATTGTTAATTCTGAATAATGTTGCATATATTACTGTTGAGGGGTTCATTAACAGACTCTATCGCGTTACTGTTGAAGGCGGGTTGATTGCAGTGAGTATTAAACAGGCAGCTGCAGGGGTTTTTATGCCCAGCACAATCATATAATGATCGAATTGCTGTCATATAACTGACCATATAGCTAATCATATAGCTGTTCATATAGCTGATACTGTAGCTGATCATATATCTGGCTTGATTTTTTTGGAGATAAATGAAAGCTGTGGGCCGGTGGCGCAATGGATACTTGTCCGTTTGTCTGTACTGAGACTTGATAATCCGTATGTTCGAATCCGTTAGGCGGCATACACAATTTCCATAGCTCCATCATGATCATCTGCTTTCTTTTTGGTTTTGTTTTCGTACATTTTTTTAAGATTGCTGTCAACCATATGTAGAATAACATATCATATAACTGGCGATCAAATTGCTGTCATATAGCGAGTTACATAGCTGGTCATATGGCTGGTCATATTGATTCCTACATGCTGAATGCTAGGCTTCTATATTGATTCGTACGTGCTGAATGCTGGACTGCTATCGACCCCACTGCAATAAATGTTATAAATGTCAATTAAACTTGGTTCGCAATCTAGTGTAGTTTCCTGACCATCTTAACCTGATGATCAATCCCCAACCAATTGCAACCATGATAGCAACACCACAAACTGTAGCACCATTCATTATGTGTTCAAGACATCAATATCTTTCCATACATACTCCGCTCGGTTTGACCCTGATTGAATATGTAACAATCACAAGAGAGCGTAATCTTGGGCATTTGTTGTCCTAGGACAACAAAAGCTTCGTAAGTGGGTTTAACAAAGTCTCCATCAGCTATATAGCAACCAAATAACTGGTTACCTAATATAACAATAACAGTCGAATAGCTAATTGAAGTTTAGCATTCAAAGAGCTGATCATACACCTGTTTACATAACGGTTAAATAAATGACTATATAGTGATCAAATAATCTATTATAATAACTTTCAACTTGTAAGCTAAATATCACACATCTATTACAATAAATTACATGATTATTACCAAAATTACACACAATTTCCATGTCACATACACTATTTACACTTCTGTTACATTTAATCACGACTTTCTTACAGAAATTACACATAGTTTCAATCAATTTACACCTCTATTACATTAAATTACAAGTTCATTACCCAATTTCCTAATTACACTAGTCATGTGAAGCTTATGTATTAAGATGTCGCATCTTAAATTAAATATCACGTGATGTGGCCTACTTGGTAAACCACATGACGTTGGCTCGGTGATACGTGGGTTCGATTCCCACCATGGTCAATCTGGGGGAATATCCTCCTTGTCTAGGAGGATATTCCCCCATACTCAGACCGTGGCTTAGGTAGCAATCACTGAGTCCCCATTTTTTTTTTTTTTTTCTCGTTCCAGGGCATCTGCGTGCGTCAGCGCGCGTTTACCAGTACTAGTAGTAAGCTGCAGCGATAGGAGCTGACAACTCTAGGAGTTCGGTGGTCGGGAGTCACGTGATCTAGGTCACGTGTGCGCTAACA
>JAAEBD010023771.1_pt1 | contig 26909 bp, 32 predicted proteins | sample 7277991 | NCBI WGS metagenome assembly JAAEBD01 (sample SAMN13877001, study PRJNA601929) | soil metagenome | isolation source: soil | host: Panicum virgatum | place: USA: Fermi National Accelerator Laboratory | collected 2010-11-19 | reverse complement strand
ACTTTCATAATACCTGAAAAAGTGACGGATTTTTGCATGTTTTTATATCACATTCTTTACCAAATTTTATACGAAGAGAACATACTATTCATCACATTTCATACTAGTAAAACGTATGACTTATCACTTGTCTTGCCTGTAGAACTATTGCTTTATCACTACTGTCCTGTGCAAAGTGCGTGGTTTATCACTTGTCTTGTCTGTGTACCTAGTATCTTATCATTTCTTGTGCGACTCTTGCTGTATTTTATCAATTCCCATTCCATTCTTTGCACTCTGCAAGTCTCATGAGGTATACTGCTATTAACAGATTTATAACGTTGTAAGTGTTAGTCTTAGAGAATAGGATGAACCAACAATGAACGAACTATATTCACCACTCCGAGAAGAACGTGAACGGCGCAACTGGTCGCGTGCAGATGTTGAGGAAATGACGGATGGACGTATTACCGCTGTCTCCCTTGAGAGGTGGGAAGAGGGCAAATGCTATCCCCGTGATGAAAACATCATTGTACTCTGTGAGCTGTATGACAAATCGGCTGAAGAGTTAGGACTTGATAAGAGGAGTGATATAATGGGGACCAAATTAACTGTTTATGGCAACCAGGAAGGTACCCCTATGTCCGATCTTATACGCCGTGCCATTTTTAGCAATCTTGGCTTGCGTTTGACCCGTCTTGTCGATCTATGGCCCCGCCGTAACTATCGCTATGAAGAGTTGCAAGGAGAGATTAATAAAGCCATCTTTGATCATCAGGCGCTTATAGCGGATGGCGAGGCCGCAATAAGCCGACGTGAAGCACTCAAAAGCATGGCCCTTGTCCCTATACAATTGATAGGCGGTATTACCATTATCGAAGCAGGCAAAGTGCAGAAGACAGACACCAATATATTACTGAAGCACTGTGCAGCAGGCATTACGGCGTGTTGGTATTTGCGTCGTGGGCGTGATTTAGACTTTGTCTCTGACGTGATCTCGTTTTATGTCTCTATACTGCAACCTCTTATTAATTCACATTCAGATGCTCAGCGAAAAGCAAGCGCAGAACTGCTTGCACAAAGCTTCATGCTCAAATCGCATTTAGGTAATGAGGGGAACCTAGCCTTTACAGAGCGAGCCATCTATTATAGCGACATCTCCGAAGACCCCACTACACAAGCACTTGCCTACAGAAGAAGGGCATATGAGCACAGGGAAAACAAAAACTACCAGGATGCATTAGCAGATGCAGAAAAGGGCTATGGATTAGCGAGAAGCAGCAATGTTATTCATCCGATCATTCACAGCGTCACGGCTGCTGGCCTCTCGCTTTGTCAGGCGGCTTGTGGAAAAGTGGACGATGCCAAAGTCACTATAGCAGAGGCGCGTGATCTCTTTGATCCTACCATGCCAGTCCCATCTATGTCCTACAGTGAGTCGATCCTTACCTCCACTGCCGCAAGAATCGAGCAATATAGTCACCATTGGGAAGAGGCGGTGAGCCTATACGAGAAGAGCCTAGCCGCTCCTGACATTAGCGCTTTAGGGACAATCCAAGAACAGATTAGCTACACCAAAACCGAGGTTAATCGTGACGATAAGCCCCGTGATATGGGCCTCTGCGTTACGCTACTGACCGAGGCCATTATCAGAGCGGAAGAACTGAATAGCAAGGAATATATTCGCAAAGCACGCGCTGCCTATGACCTGCTTCGTCTGGTATGGCCGCGTGAAGATGCTATTAAAACGCTAGGGCGTGATCACTTTGGATTGCGAAATGAGCGGGCATCAAACCTACAGGAGGAATGATCACAAGTTATTGTAGTGCGTCGATAAAGAAAAGAGATAACATCATGAAATTTGGACTTCGCATGCCATCACTAAAAAAGAGTCTGGCTGCTAGGACATCCCCAAAGAGGGCGCTTCGTAGCAAATTGAGAGCACCTAAAGGATTGGGAGTGCTCACAAACCCAAAGAAAGCATTACAAAACAGGGTCTATAACCGGACAACAGTTGATGTCCGACAAATAGCGAAGAAGCATGGAAAGTAGCCACGCGTTACAAAATGAGCATATACAAAAGAGCGGGTATTGTACACATCAATACCCGCTCTTTTTAAATCAATGCTGATAAATGGTTACAGATTGAGATCCCAGATGGTTTGCCCTGACGCAAACGCATCTGGTGAAAAAGAGAACACAAGGCTTTTTACTGCTACGGGAATGTCATACACAAAGTCGCCTTTTGAAAGCCCGCCGGTTTCGACTTTGCCATCAGGGGCAGGTGAGACACCGGTAAGACCGCTGGTGAAAGCTTCGTTGTATGCCGTACCATCCGATCCTTTCATCTTGAAATTGATGAAAGATGAGATGTTTTGCTCCTTGTTGCTGATGTTGGTCAGCGTGATATCTACGATAACATAGATACCTTTTGTAGGGGTATTGTAGTTTTCGCCTGTGTTGGTGGTCACTGAATTGACCACTGCTTTCCAAGTAGCACCGACCATTACCACATCGCTCACCTTGAAATGTGATGGTGCGGTCTGCGTGGCTCCTGATGTCGGGCTACCTGTGGTTCCTGCGTTGGCAGAGGATGTGCTCCCGCATGCTACCAGGAGTGTACCGATAAGCAGAAGAAACGGGATAAAGAAACGTTGTTTCATAAAAGTTTTCTCCATGAAGAAATTTTGAGAACAAGATGCACTTCAATTATTCTAGTGCATGAGTACAAGAGGCAAAAAGGGAAAATCAAGAAACTGTCTATTTTCAGACAGTGCAAGCAGTACATGACATATGGTTGACGTGTTGAGCGTCTATTTTCGTGAGGATAAGAGTATGGATGCATTCACTGGATTTGAGTCAACTCCAGCAATTTTTATCGCATGCCGAACAACTGGACCATGAATGAGGCCGTGCTGTATGGCAAAAGTTTGCAGAGGACAGCGTGAGTTGCGTGCAAATGGACCACCCCAGAGCCGAGGTGATCCATTGATTTTGCATGGGTACTCTCTATAGTGTTAATAATACCACAAAGGCAGATGGCAGTGATTCTCTACCTTTGCGAGCGATCTCAGCATAGCACAAAAAAGCCGCCCACCAAAGCGAAGCGGCCCCTTTTGTCACAGATAAGCCTGCGTTTTTGAACAAGGACATTTAGCACCCTATAGAGGAGTATAACACATCGCTATGGTGCTACCCCCCCATCCTCTCTATGCAGAGACAACCCGAAGAGGCCCATGACTTCTGGAAGATGCCTTAACCAGAATTGTTCCTGTGCTGACGCATGCAGCATTTGTTGCAAGCCATTGGCATAGTTTGGCGTTCCCCCACGCTTATATGCAGAGAGCACATTCATCAGCCAATGGCATAGTTTGCCTTTATCAGTATCTCGTGGATGACATCCTGCCTGCTCAAGAAACCCGATTGATTGATACATCACAATGACTGCCGTTCGTTGGGTGAAGTGACTGCCATGATAGATCAGTTCCATTTTCTCAAGCTTAGAGAACACGGACTGTATCAACTCTTCAGTAACTAAATTGTCAAACCTACCACATACAAGGGAGTACATATAGCCGCCACTGGTTAGTTCAACAGTCAGTTTGGGATGTGCGGCCTCTAGCCCAATCAGGTGAAGACTACTTTGAAAGACCTGTTCGCGCTTTCGGTCCCCATCATAGAAATCCTCCCAAAATGGATCTCGCTCAATCCGTTTTGCTGCATCCTTGGCCTTACTCACGTAACTATTGTACCGCTCAGCAGTAGAAAGTGGCACGTGATTCTGAATCCTCCTGAACCGCGTTGCCAGTTCCTCTAATGACTTGCCCCGCACTTGAATGATGGTCAACTTATAATCGAGAAAGTAGTTTTTGGCGATAGGAGAAAGCTCGTCAAAGTACTTCCCCGCCTCAACCGGTGGGTCTGAATTGGGTTCGGCCTGTGCTTTTTGCTTTGCCGTCCAGGTCTTGAATTCGCCAGCTATAAACCGCAACACGGTGGTCATCCGTTGATGACCGTCTATCAAGTACCAGAACGATTCTCCCGTCTCAGAGAGTGATTTGTATCCCTCCAACTGTGGGACGCTTTCCCCCGACAAAATCGTATCAATGAGTGCCTGACGTTGCCTTATCCCCCACACTTCCTGACGCTGAAATGACGGGATGACAATATAGCGATGGGGTTCGCTTTTCAGTTCTCGCATTGATACGTAATTGGGAGGGAGTTGTTCTTGTGGGAGGGAAAAACGTTCACTTTTCTTCTCTGTCATGTATTTTTTCCTTTGGGTATACTTCCTCTGTCCCTGATAATTGATGGCCTGTCTCATCCGCACGAGATGGGCTATCCTTACGTGTTCGGCGCAGATAGCGGGCAACCTTCGACATTCGCTCAGCGTCTCCTTTGCTAGCTGCTACTAACGTGTTGCACTTTGAGCAGAGAATGCCGTAACGATGTCCTGTGGCAAGGTCAACATCACCTCGCATATTACCATTATTGGTACCACACGCGGCACACGTCTCCTTTATCTTCTTTGCCAGGTTCTTGCATTTGATACATTCTCTTCCATTCCTACCCTTGTGGGTTCGTACAGGATCATCTAGATCAAAGTGCTCAGCAGTTGCAGGATACGAATGGTGGCACTTAATGCAAGTCTTGCGCGTTGGGGCATCCTCTCCCTGATTGATATTGACAGGCAGTGGTACGCCACTTTCCCGTGCTAATCGCTTCAATCTATTGGCACGCGCTCTTACCTGAATGCAGGCAAGACATTCACTGGAAAGCCCGCTTTTGGTGCGTGCAGACGTAAAATGCTCCCGTGTGGCTGGAAGCACTCTGCCACACGGACCCGTACACTTTTTCTTCGCCTCCTCCATTATGCTGGCAGATCTTTCCTGATCATAGCCGCCCGCGCCTCGACTTCTGCAAAGATCCGCTGCAACACGGACTGAACCTCTCGCTCACCGATGGTCAGGATTGCCACATCACAATCAGCATCAATTTGCAGGAACACCGATTGTTCTTCCATTGTGAGCATGGACATCTTCCAGCCGCCGTAACCATCTCTGATAAAGATGTACCCTTCTTGGAGTGCCTCTGACTCCAACTCGTTTAGCTCATGAAGAATGTGCAACAATCCTGATGGAGACTTATAGCAAGTGAGTAGCTGGTGCAAAAAAGCGTAGCGCTGTAGTAGATTAACCATTCAACACCTCATCATCGAGATCATGACAGATCGAGTGCCTTACTTTCAGCTTGTATGACTGGACAGGGCCGACCTCTGATATGAGCCATGCTCCACTATTAAGCGGGTTCTGTTTAGCGATTCGCAGCCAACAGAGCAAGTAATCCCCATTGGGGGAAAATGCGGTCTTGAGGATTACCGCCGGTACCTGTTCTTTGCCCTGTCCGAGGAGGACTTTTGCCCCTACCTTGATATGCCCACGCGATGGCATGGGGACAGGCTTTTCTTCTGGCAGTAGGATCTCAACATCTGGCATCTTCTCGGTCAGTAGCCGGATCACCTCGGTCAGATGGGAGTACTGGTAGTCAAGGTAGTGCCCAATGAGCACGAGATCATAGCCCTCTTGCAGGTACCCCACCAACCCTGCAATACCCGCCTCGGGATTGACCAATTTGATCTCACATGGCCCTGAACGGAGCGCATTAGACGGGTGTTTCGCGTTCCCAAGATAACTGCCTGCTGCATGGTAGCGGACTCCGTATTCCTTTACCAGTGTCGATTTCTGCCACGCAGTACGAGATGACCATGGGTTAAACCGGCAGTCAATTGCATGGATCGCTTGGTTGCTCATGAGTTGCCCAAGATGGACTGCGTCTGGATCTTGCTCGGTTCCAAGGAGGTAAACTCTCATCATGTTCTTGCAACCATTTCAAGATCCTCGAACGCGACTTCTAAGGATACATCGCGGTAACGGTATTGTGGATTATTGATCCGTAATACCTTGACCACACAAAAATCACAGGTACCGTCCTCCTCTTCGATGTATCTATGAATTGGGACGATAAGCCCGCTTGCTCTCATGCGATACATCCGGTCAGGGGGATATTCGTCTATGCGCTTTTGGGCACATTTGGAATGCCTTTTATACCACGTTGCATAGTAGTTAGGCTTAGATTTATACCGTAGTTCTTGTTTCACCCCTTACTCTCCTCGTCTTCCATTGCAACAACATTGCGTCTGCATGCTTCTTGCATATACCGTGTGAGCCTTCACCGGCTGGAATACCCTGCTCCGTAAGACACCATGCACACAACAGTGGAACCCATCCACTTGAAAGCCCTGCTATACTATTGTTGGAGGGGACTGGTAGAGAATCCATAGGACACCTTCCCTCTTGTCGAGCAGGCCATGTTGCTGCATAGTCTGCTCTTCTTGCTATTATTTCAATGTTGGTACTACTTTTTCAGCCTCCTTTTGTAGCCTTTCTCCTTCCAAAATCCACGCACCGATCTCAGAGAGTGATGCCTCCTGCAATAACTTCCCAACCGCAAGATGATGGTGATACTGCTCGACAATTTCTCGTAGTTGAGCATTCTCTTCTCTCAATTGTTCATCGATACTGATCAATTCCATCGTCATACCTTTCCCGTAAGAAAGTAGTACTAGTTAGGCACATAGTATATATTACTTTGTAGAAAGATAGCAAATAGTTTCATACGTTCTATGAAGAGATTATGTAAAGTAATAGCAAGGTTATACGGGAATGGTACAATGTATGCCTAGTATTTGACGGACCGGAGGGATTCCATGCACCTAAATTTTGCAGCATATAGGCATAATAGCGAGCTTAGCGACTATACGAATAGAAGGGTTAAAGTGGCCCTTGCTGCCTCTATCTATGGTAAAATACGGGTATTGACCATATTGAGGAGAGGGAACAATGCTTTCAATGATGGAGGATTTACTTACAGTCAAAGAGGTTGCGCAAAAGCTCCACTTGACAGAGGACACCATAAAGAAATATATCAACCAGGGGCAGTTGGAGGGCATAAGAATTGGTGGAAGGTGGAGAGTCAGGCCGAGCAGCTTGGAACGCTTCCTGAACAGCAGAATAGCACCGGAAACGGACAAAAAATAAACGCTGGATATCACCAGCGCAATTCATTGGTTAAGAGACCACTTGACGATTGGAACCCGATGAGTGGTCTCTCTAGAAGCGCGTGCTCCCGTGTCCTTATTATGCCTCATGTTGTCCATATGAAGCAAGGACTTGGCAGCACTAGAATGTGTATGCCTGTGCACACCTTACCACAGTATAACGATTGCTGCAAGCCTTATAGAGGTGCAGCATGATGCAAAACAATACGAGAGATATTACTCAAAATATCGAACAAGACTATTTGCAGATGCCTTATAACAAATACCTCTGGTTACGATTGGAATTTGTGGCTCTCTGTGGGGATGAACTAGAGGCGCTTATCATGCGTGCACTTGAGTATGAAATCGAGGGAGATCGACGCATCTGGATGAGGAAGATAACGGATTTAGTGCAGCAAGGCAAAGAGGCCCCTAAAGAACCTGACCAGTGGTGGGTGACACTTTCCTACAAACAAATCATGATGCGCCTCTATGGCATCGTGAAGAACGAAAAAACGATCATAACCAAGACGAACTCCCTCATTAAAAAGAACTTCATCCAAAGAAGGGAAGACCCCCAAAACAAATACGGACCACCACAATACACTATTAATCGTGAGGTTGTGCAGGACAAACTAGACAACCTCCCTGCGCTCCCGTCAATGAAAGACGTTGTTAAACGTTATGAAACAAAACCCGTACCAGTAGATGGTACCCCCTCTATAGAAGACGGAAATACAGACCCGTACCAGCAGATGGTACCCCCCGTACCAGTAGATGGTACCCCCCGTACCAGTAGCTACCACTCCCCTGTACCAGCAGATGGTAGTGGGGGTACCAGTAGCGGGTACACAGTTAAGAACTCTAAGAATAAAGAGAATATTACAGAAACTAAAGAAGGTATTACTGACACTCACACATCTTTATCTTCTCTTTCAACCGATGATCTTTTAGCTGAACTCCAAAGACGTAATGCTCTTTCTCAACAAGTGGCTGAATCTCCCCAGAAAGTGGTCCCAGTTCCCACGAATCAGCCCATTATCCCCAATCCCAATCAAAATATTCCAGAATCACCACATAACGGCGCTGCGGTGAGTACGCCGTCGCAAGGTGTTACCCCAAGTTCAATACCGAAGCCAGCGAAACCAACCCGAAAGCGAACGCCTAAAGAGGAACCGCCGACCACAAAGCCAGAGCCGCCACAGATGCCTGCCCCCGATATGGCATGGTCGGCCCAAAAATGCATGATGCTCTTCGATGCGTGGCGCGGTGCTATTCTTATCGGGCGCTACAAGATTGCAGAGGCAAAAACGTGTGCAAAAGGGCTTGCTGAACAATATACAGAGGAGCAAGTCAGAGCGATCTATAAGGCCATGAATGACTTGGATTACTGGAAAGTGCGCGGAGGAGCTGACATCTGTAATGTCGCGAACAATATTTCTAAGGAAATTAAAAAGGGCAAAACAGTGGACGAGGTCGCACGGGAAACACCACAGCCCGATACGCAAATCTACTGGAATACAACCGGCAAAAAGCGCTGCATGGACCCAGACTTATGGCGTTGGATGCCTTATGAAGAAGCGGTCAAGTTTGGCTATACGCCTGAATTAAAACCCACTGAGCGTGAGGTCAGAGATACCGAAACGCGCAAACAAATGAAGAGAGAGAATGAAGCCCGCAAGCGAGAACAGGAGACAGCACATGGATAACGATGCGATACGAGAAGAGATGAGCGCACGAAGAGCACAAGGGATTCCCCTTTTTATTGTGCCTGATAAATATGAATTTGAACCCACACCGACGTACCCAAAGCATCCAACGTGCAACCATGACCTTGATGGGACGTTCCACTACCTGCGTACTGGATTACAGCATGGGGAAACACGTACTGGCTACGGGCTACGCCCAACGCTTATAAAATGCCCACACTGTACTGAGGAAAACGGGAGATTACGCCGTGTGTGTCTATCTGCAAAGGCATTGGAGCAGATGTTTCCTGACGCGGATATTCCAGACTACGCAAAAAACTGGTCATTCCAGAACTTTCCAGCGTATCTAGATGATATCGCGATCGCCACCACCCAAAGCCTTGTTGAAGATTCACTGTGTCAGATGAAACAGGGACAGACGGGTACAAGTCTCTTCATTCATGGGCCAACTGGCTCAGGGAAGACGAGCGCTGCGACAAGTTGCCTGCGCCGCTACGCGGAAGAGGGCTACGGCTGCCTGTTTCTGGCTGTACGCAAATACATCAGGTTACTCCAATCACGCACACCAGAAATGGCACACCTGGAGGAGTTGGTACTGAGTGTTCCCATTCTGACCTTTGATGACCTTGGGAGCGAGACCCCAACGGATTGGGCATTGGGCAAGGTTTTTGATGTTGTGGAGGAACGTGGATCGGCTGGACTTGTAACCATTATCACGAGCAACAATGATCTTTCGGCCTTGCGCAAGTTCTGGTTTCGGTCGCAGGATGCCGAAGTCCAGCAACAGAGTGGGCGAATTATCCGCCGTCTGGCCGAACGATTTCGCGTTGTACCGATGGCCGGAGGAGAATAATCCACGCTGTTATGGCCTCAAACAAGCACGACAGAGGCCATTGATGCGAGAAAGCAAGCAATCAGGACTCCATGCTAAGGAAGGCCAAAAAACCGAGCATTATCGTAGCAATCTCTTCATATTCTCTTGCAATCTTTATGAAAGTAGTATAATATTGCAGATACTTTCATAAACTATGCAGATAGTTTATGAAGAGAAAGAGAGGGAAGAGAAATTGACACCAGATAAAGGAGATCCATTCGCCATTCCAGAAGGGTTGCAGATAGGGGATGAGTATAAGGTCCCCTTCGATCATCCCAAAGAGGGACAAGTTGAGATTACCATATACATTAAGGAAGGCGAACAGGGACTGCCCATGCGGCACATAAATATATCGCACGCGGTGCTTTTGACAAGGAGGTCACGAGAGACTGCAAGCAAGATGATCGCAAACGTAAAGCGCTACAAATTTGACTTCATGGGAAATGTACAGTTGCTCCGCTACGACGACCTAAGGGAAGCCATCGCAGCGGCGCATAGACCCATATTGGATAAAGACTCATCCGACTCCTAGGGCACGCAAGAAATCGGCCCGACCAAGCGCCTGTATCGTCTGAGTTGCTATATCAGGCGCTACTTGCACTCTTATCAGCAACTCGTTTGCGGGATCATCATCTGGATAAATGGTGATCCGCAAACGAGTTGCTTCTTCCCCTACATCTACATGAAATGATACTACTTTGCCATCCAAACACTGAGTTTGGACCGTTTGTTCTCCATCATCGTAATGCTCCACTTGGGGCATACTGCACCGCTCTTTCTTCACAGCGTCTTGCTTGGATGATGAATTTCCCTCTCCCTACAATACTATCGACCAATATACAAATGCATTAAGTGCCTATCCGCTTTTTTGCAGGGGAGTAAACTGCAACTGGGACTCCCTGTATTGGTCAACGTCAGTAATCCTCAGGTACAACCTGTCACTGCTCCCTCTTTTGTATGCCACCATTTCCCCTCTGGCTATCGCTTGACGCAGATAGGCACCAATAGTATTCGGGCTTAAACCTAACTCCGGTGCAAGGCGCCCTGCCGCCTTCGGTATGGTCAATACTTCTTCTTGATCGATAAGCATTTTGCTTCCTCCTTGTCTCTAAACCATAGCATACGTTACCAATAATTGTCAAAGTCTTCATGATTGTAGCAGAATCTAGCAGAAACTAGTATATACTATGTGTATAGTATGGGCATAGTATAGCCCGTTGTTATGCAGAAAGGAGAAAAGGATGAGTCACTACGACGACGAAAACCGTGACTATTGATATATGCAAAGGAGAGAATATGTGGTGGAATGATGCCCTATTCTGGGTTGGATTGCTTGCTGGCTTCACAGTAGGGACGCTGTACGCAGTGTTGTACATCGCGATCTCGTTTAGTCTGCTGTATCGAGTAACGAGAATCAAGCCCGCAAAAATACAAAAGACGGAACAAAAAACAGAACCAGAAACGGAGACACTTCAAAAAGACGACTTCTGGCAGAAATGGCAGAAAGAGAGGCAGGGCATTGTTAACTGTGACACAATGCCGACACTTCCGGTTATCGAGCGTTTAGATCGCAATTGATACCAAAGCCGTCTGGACTCATTCACTGCTGTCCAGGCGGCTTTGTAGAGCGCTCTCTTAAAGGTGATGGCTCAACCAATGGCTGCGTCGCATTAGGGTTTGGTGCGGGTTTCTGCTGATTGAGCGCGTACACCGCGCTATCAATCAGGACCCCTATCACGGAATCCGACGGAGCTTTATGATGTGCCTCATGCAGGAGATTCACGACGGCGTCCCCTGCCCGTTGTTTCTTCTGGTCGGAGGTGAGCTTCCCACTATATTGTTGCTCGACCATCTGAACAGCGTCCGTGATAAACTCTTTCAGTAACTTGAGCCTGTTCTCTGGAATATGGCGGGAAAGCACTTTCCAGAGCCATCCAAGGAGAAAGACCTCTAGGGGCAAGCCCGTGATGAGCAAGCCCATAATCGCCTCAAACGTCATTACGCCACCTTCTTTAAGATGGCTTTGTAGGCTGCGTCAAGCTCTAGCCCCCACTGCGTCTCGTATACGACACCGGTCTTTGGGGTCCACCACAATAACCCACTCTTAAAGAGTTGTCGTGTTCCTACACCTAGATCAGGACGATGGAGCTGGACAGGGCTTGCCCCATATGACGGTCCCACTGGAGTGTTTGCGGCGTCCCACTGATGGGAGAGAATATATCCCCTGAAGCCAGAATCGATTGGAATGCCTCCAAAGCTCAGTATTTTCCCGTCATCCTTCCAGCCCGTTGGGACAGTACCCATTGTTCCTCCTTTTAGATATGCCCATAACTCGGACCAAGGATAGTCTCCTGGGCAGCGTGCTCTGCTGATTGGATCGATATCAGCGTGGCTAATCACTCCTCCGCTGGCGTCTCCGCCTCTCTTTGGGATACCGTAAGCATCACAAATACATTGAACGACTTCAAAACTCTTCTGTGCTTGTACGCTCGTCAATACGTCACTGTTGTCATCATGGACTTTGTCATGCTCAATAGAGATTGTATAGAGATTTTGGTTGATTGCGCTGTCCAAGTAGGACGCGTGCCCCGCAGACAAGCAGCAATTTCCCCAGGCAGCAAGAGAGCATGGGATACCTTGAATTATAGTCCCATCTTGACCAATGATAAAATGAGATGATGCCTGCACCGGCTGGCCGTCCACGAGACCATTAGTAAACCAGTCGTCGGTACTCGCTGCGTTCCGTCCACCCGCCGTGCCGTGCAACACCAAAAATTTTGGTGCATGACCTTCTCGTGAGTTTGCCTTTGCTCCATAGTGTCCGTCCAGGGCCGCATCTAGCCAGCCGTTCACAATCTTCACTGTTCTGCCCCCTTCATTAAAACGCTCAGTCATAAAATTTCAGGAAAAATTAACACCACTCGATCTTGTTTTGCTTGATGAAGTAGTGAGCACCACACTTGCACAGTAGCGACTGCGAGATGGTGACAAGTCCGTCCTGCTCAGTGACCGTATGGTGTGTACGTTCACCTTGAAGCGAGCCAGGCACTTTGCATGTAGGGCAAGCGATGAACCAGTATTGTCGCCGTAGATCACAGGTCATTTCGCCAGGCCCCAACTCCAAGATGTCTTTGTCTACGATGGTTACCTGTGTTAGTCGCTCACTCATCCCTTGCTCTCCTCTCTATGCTTTAATATGGTGAACTCCTGCTTCCAAAACATCATCACGGCCATTTGTTGTTGCCAGAATACTGCATGTGCTATGTCGGTGTTCATCCTAACCTCTAGTTCAGAGAAAGCCTCCTCTGCATAGCGAATACAGTCATCCCACGTCACAGCCTCACCAGACTTCTTTGCATTACGGTCCATCATGGACTGCCATCTCTCTTCAAGATAGCGCCGTTTCTCCTCATTCATTGCGTGCGATGGCCGCGTTCGCAAACGCCACAGCCATTTCAAGTTCAGTGATGGCTAATGACTGCTCATGTGATACAGGTGTTAGATCGACGATGAGCAAGGCTAGCTCCTTTACTTTCTCTCGTAGCCTCGTATAGCGCTCAACTTGATCATCTTTGGGAGGATGATACGTAAAATCGTTTTCAATTCGTGCTCTCATACCTTCTTTGGGGTCCATGTCTACTTTCCTTCTTTCTCTGGCCAGTGCCAAGAGTCCCAAAGTGGGACCTCGCTGTATACGCAGGTGTCGAGCGTGAGATTCGCCAGATTTCTAAGCTTGACATGGCCCGCCGCAGCATCAATGATTTCAATCACGACTGATGGCTCATGTTTGCCTGCACCTGAAACGTAATGCACCATCACACCGAGAGCAAGTCCTGACAGAGACGTGGGTTGTGCCTCCATTCTTGCGCACTGGCAATAGGACATCGGGCGAAAGGGGACCTCGATCATTTCAGGCTGTGCATTCTCCACATTGGGTTTAGGAGAAAGTGGTACGGTGAAAAAGGCGGCGATCTCCTCCTTTACCTCGTGGCATTTTTGACACAGCTCAATCTGCTCGCCTGTGCTTGCTGTCACATGCAGGGTTTTCAAGCGTTCTTCCTCCTTTGGTCGATGCTGTGATGAACAGAAAAGATAGTAGTCTACATCCTTTTGCGCGTATCCCTCCGCAATCAGTTCATCATAGATTTTGTCGGCGTGTCTTCCATTCACCTCCACATAACAACAATTCATCCAATACAATATCAACTGCCAATTTCCTCTTGCTCATGCTGTAGCCCTGCTATCTTTTGTTGCTCCCGTGCCTGCAATTCAATCTGCGCAGCTCTCCATAAACAAAGGTCCCATTCTTGTGACTCTGCCTTGTGTTGCTGCCCATCCTCGCCTGTCCACTCAATCGTGTACCACACTCGACTTACTACACTGGGACGATACTGGCAGGACCATACGACCTTTCCATTGAACATCATTTCTCGCATAAATGCGGAAAGGCTCATTGCAGACCAAGGCGTCTCGTTCCGACGCTGGTAGACACGGCTATCAAAGAGTGAACTCATGCGTGCTTGCTCATCCTTTCAGATGCCAGGGTGGCTCAGTCATTTCTCTGACTGCTTGCTTTAATTCCTCTCTATTATTGCATCTCTGCTCTTCTGTGAAAAGGTCCGGTACTCGTGCCAGCATGTTGACCAGATGGCCCTCGACGTTCGCTAGGCAGGATGTAATCTCTACCCACGTTGCCCGATCCTCTGGTGTGATCTTCAGCGATGGAAGCGCATACAGTTTTGCCAGCGCCTCTCTGTGATCAGTCAGTGCCCACGCCAAACGATGCCGTATCTGTTGTTGTATGCGATCCTCAATCATCGGTGTGTATCCTTTCCACTTCCCATTACTTTATAAAATGAAATACCAGAGCAAGGACGATACCAGCAGCTCCCACGATGTAACCCCACAACGCGTTTGCGCCTGTGGATTTCCCACCTATTTCACTACGGGATTCACGCAATCCCGCTATCTCTTTCGTCAGATTGTCCACGCTCTTATCAAAGGCCAGTCGCTGGCCTTCTAATTTGCTCTCAAAAAAGATACGCATGGCTTCAAGCTTGTCGTCGTGGGCCTTGAACAAACCAAGCGCTTCAGCTCGCTGCATGAGGAGTTTGGCCTGATCATCAAGTTGCCCTCGGAACTCATTTGACCGCAGATTGTAATCCTTTTGTGCCTCCTCTGCCTTGATAATGGCTTTCTCTGAAGCTGCGAAGGCGCTAGTAACAGCCTCTTTTTGCGCCAATAATGCCGCCTGAACCGCGATTTCAGCAGCCCTGAAACGCATATCGTACTGTCTATCTCTCTCATCGACAATCCGCTCTAGAAACTCTCGCATGGGAATGACCGGCAATCCGTCTTCTGTCATCGCTCACATACCCAGGGGCCAAATTCAAAAGTTTTCTGATGCACCGTGCCGCGCTTGATGACCACACGTCGGTCACACGTGCGAACCGTTGCCACGTCGAGAGGGCCTGGCTGATACGTGATCGTGGCGGGAGTTGTAGGTGTGGCCGCTGTGATATCCATAAAAACGCCGTCCCCATCACTTTCAGTATTGTCTGTTACGTTCAGAAAGACCAGGGTAAAATCACTGGTGACGAGTCCAGTAACGTCAAAAAAACCTGTATCGGGTTGCAATCCAAACTCCCAATATGGTTCTCTGTCCCCCTGTTTCCACGGTGATTGTGCCATATCTCATGCCCCTTTCCCTATGGCTAATCCATCGCGATCATAGCCGATTACCGAGCCACTGCGCCCATAGCCCGTAGCACTACCTGAGCGTCCGTAGCCCACATCTACGAGCAAAATGATATGCCCAAATCGGGCCGAATACGCGCTTCTTGTAGGTGTCGCGTGCAAAAACCGCATATTGTAGAACTTTTGTGCTGCCCCTGTATCAATCTGCCAGAAACGTGCTCTATAGAGCCTTGTCTCTGTCTCGTATTGGTACAGATTGCTATTCCATACCTTCCGAACTTGACCAATCTGGTAAATGCGTGCTCTATATGGCCTTGTCTCTCTATCGTATTGATACAGGTGATTGTTGTTCCATACTTTGCTCGTGCCAGTCATCTGGGAGAGTCGAGCGTGAAAAACTTTCCCGATCATTCCCACATGAAAAAGTCTTCCTTTATATGGCACGAATATACGCGCGTATTGGGAGAGTCGGGAAACGATAGCTTTGGTTGAACGCGTTTGTTGATAGAATCGAGATGTATATGCTGATGTGGCACGGCTGTATTGAGATAGCTTGGATTTGAATGCTTTTTGAACACGCGCCATCTGGTAGAGTCGAGATGCATACTTCTTTGGCACGCCAACCATCTGAAAAAAATGCGAAGGGAATTTCTTTGCAGTCCTGTCATAGTGCGATAATCGAGCCTTGATGATGCGCATGCTCAGCGCAGATTGCTTCAGCCTGCCCCCAAACGCGCTTCTTGCACCTGTCATCTGATACAGCCGTATCGCAAAGAGCTTGCTTGCTCTGGTAGCACTGAATTGCCAAAAGCGGGCGCTAAACTTCTGGTTTGCTCTACTCAATTGAGACAGGCGAGCACTGTATTTCTTCTGAGCACCTACCAGTTGAGAGAAGCGACTACTCCACGCTCTTTTTGAAAGAACAGATTGAAAATAGCGACTACGATAGAGTTTGCCTACTCTTCCATACTGTGATAGTCGAGATCTAAAAAGCTTCTGAACAAGAACAGACTGATAAAAACGATTACTCCACTTTTTTATAGCTTTATCATATTGATTGAATCGTGTGCCAAACCTCCATTTAGCTAGTACCGTATGCATAAGGCGAGATTTGAATAGCTGTCGAGCCGGTGTATACTGCGATAGTCGGGATGCATACCTCTTGCTTATTCCTGCCAGATGATACAACCGCCCGCTATACTTCTTCTGCACACCAACCATCTGATATAATCGTGCACTATACTTCTTGGATACTGCTGTAATCTGGTAGAGGCGACTGGTGTACTTCTTCTGAGCACCTGTAAGTTGAGAGAAACGAGCACTATACTTCTTGGGGGCACCAATCATCTGATACAGGCGCGTGGTATATTCCTTGGGCGTGGCCGCTGCCATCTGAGAGAGACGAGCCGTGACCTTTTTCGGTGCTCCGACCAGTTGCGAGAAACGAGCACCAAACTTTTTTGCAGGCGCGGCAGTGATCTGGTAAAGGCGACTACTGAGCTTCTTGGATGTTGGTACATTCGCACCGGCATTGTAATCTGCCAGGATTTGCGCTGTTGAGAGTGCGCTACCGTAGATTGCAACCTCATCAACGACACCTGGGAACCATCCAAAATCTTGCTCAACGTCAAAGCTAAGAAATGCCCCCGATTGCGGTCCTGAAAAAATGATATTTGGCGTAGCAGCAATCGGGGTAAATGAGAAAAGTGTTCCTGCTACCCCAATATAGAGTGTTGCCGTTGTTCCATCGTATGTTCCCGCAACATAATATATTGTATTTGCATTAAGAACAACATTACTATCAATACCATAATCCCCAAGTTCAAAATGTAAATGCCCATCTGGACTGATCCAGAGCGCAACTTCGTGATTATTGAATCTTGTGCCATAAGAGATAAGACACGGATAACTTGTTCCGAGCAGTGAGGAAGGAGCCCTAAACCAGCACTCAATAGCAAAGGGAGATGCGCCTGTGGGCAGGCCTGTCGTTGGCAAAGAAATATATCCAGAACTGCCATCAAAAAGCATAGACGTATCAGTATCATTCTTGATCAGCCCTGCTTGATTGAGTGTAATCGTGCCAGCCAGCGTGCCGTTTTGTGCCTGACTGCCCAGATCGTTCGCAGTAGTGCCCGATGTCTCACCCAGGCGATAGTAGCGAAGTGGCGAATTGCCAAGAATGGTTGCTGAATAAAGACTCATATGCCCAAAGCGCGTACGTACCTTCTGGCTCGTGGCTGTCAATTGATAGAGGCGTGTGGTGAACTTCTTTGGAGCACCTATCATTTGACCGAAACGAGATGGGGATACCTTGGAAGTTCCGGTGAGTTGCGAGAATCTGCTGGCAAACTTCTTGGACGCTGTAGCGACATGTCTGAAGCGTGCTTTGAACTGTGCTATTGCCTTTGCCCCAAATCGAACAGGACCACCAAATGCTCTTGGTTTGTAACGTGTTGTCATCTATGAGTGTGCCCACTTCCCTGCTACTGAATTCCACGTAAAATCCATTTTTCTATTTGCTGCTATCACCGCTAAAACTCCATCTGCTACGTTGCTCGTGCCAACAGCCGCGAAAGTAATGGTAAATGCGCTATTATTCCATACCGTCACTGTTTGCCCTGGTATTGTCCCTGCCTGTAAAATAACTCCTGTGATATTTCCTGTTGGTGCCACACGTGCTAATCCTACTCCCGCAGTAGTAATTGTTCCGCCTGTTGCCGTTGCAGCTTCAGATGCACTTTGCCCTAGACAAACAGTACCTCCTATGAGCTGTAGTGTTAGTGTAGAGTAGGCATCTGCGTACATTTTTACCTGTACACCATTTGGCAATTGAAGATATTTACTATTGGTATTTACATTGAATATATCAGTAAAATTGTCATCTCTCATTACAAATGCAGAAAAGGCATTAATGGGATAGATGATTGTTCCTCCCTTTCCTTGTGTGCCATCTGCTGTAAGTCCAGCCCCATGAACAATAAGAAATGTTGTGCCAGATAGGGAACCGGTATAATAATTGCTTGAAAACTGGCGAATAAAGCATTGAACGTGTCCTCTTCCACCATCGTTGGCAAAATAGAGAGATCCATTTGTTGCAGTGATATCAGCAATAAATGTCGAAATCACATAATCTTGTCCACCTATACCTGTATTGGCTTGTATTTGCCCAGGGAAAGCTGTTGCAGCGTTAGCTTGCCCAACTTGAATACCGACCCCTGGTTGTGTTCCTGCAAAAATACGACCGCCCATAATACTAACTTGCCCCGCCAGGATAGCTATTTGTGCTGTATCCGACCCTTCCGCCTCGCAATTTGAGAGATAGCACTGACTTTCGATAAGCCAGCCAAGAGCGCCGCCTGATACCCCTACTTGCGGTCCCCATACGTGACAGTTTGATGCTTGCAGCCCGCCTGCATTTGGACAAATATGGATACAATGCGTACCTGTCCTGTAGACCGACACATCGATAAAATGTGTATCGGTCGGACCACCTATCTTTATTCCAACTCCACCACAATCAAAAACCTGTACATTTAAAAAGCGTGATGCTTCTTCAGGCCCAGAAGACTGTTCAGTACCGTTATAATCACATAAAATGCCACCCGACAACCCGTTCCTTATATTCAAATTCTGAAAAAAATAACTCTTTCCATAAAATCTGAGTGGATATGATGTGCCTGATTGATTTGCTTTATTGCCATCAAGTGTGATGTTTTGCATTGAAAAGTTACTTACACCAGATTGTGCTCCAACTCCAAACGAGGAACCAAGATTGATGCTTGCAATATTTGCACTAAATAAATCAGTATTTGCATTATTCCTAAGCTTGATAATGCAAATACCCGGGTCAACACCAATAATAGGAACATTTGATAAAAGCGTATCGTTACCCTTGACAAGCGTCCCTCCGGGATGCCAGAGACCTTTTCCTTGCAACGATGCAAGTTGATATGCTTTAGTGAAATTGACACTATCGTCATATGATCCATCAATCTTGCAATAATCCCCAAGATTAATCATTAAAGATTGTGATATAGCAGACGTTGGTGTGGTATTAGGAAATAGAGGCATTTAAATCATCTCCGTTACTCTAGCAAATCCATTAGCTGCTGCCCATAACCCTGAAACAGCGCCTATGTAAAGCGGTTGTGGCATCTCATACAATCCCCCAGGTGGTATCTGCGTTGTGTAGTAACTTTTTGCTGTAATAGGGCCAAAAGTTAGATACAATACGGATGTTGACTCATTAAAAACGCTTACACCGCGTCTTGTGGAATTTGGTGTAAGAAACTGTACTGAATTTGCTGAAGAGGTAACTGATGTGATAATGGCATTCGTTGCAGGTGCCATATTAAATGTTCCCTGCACTGGCAACACAATTGATCTAAATGTTGCAATAGCCATAGCCCAGGGACTGGGCAAGGAAAAAGAGGCCTGCACGTCAAGGGTGATGAAATTTGAGAGAGGTCGGTATTGGCTGTCAAATGCTCCAATCTGTCCACCCCACGGGAATAGCGTGCCATCATTGGTTGAAAAGCTGGCAGGTGGCGTGATGGTAACTATCTTGCCAGCAACAAGTGATGTAAAAGCCATCTGATTCGGAGTTGTCGGTATAAGTCCTCCTGGCCTAATCGTTGTTCCACTTGCGCCATTACCAGCGGCTATCTGATCAAGCGCATCGATGGAAGAAATCAGTCCCCAGACCTCGTAAATCTTCATAGAGATACCAGTGGGGACGGCAGTCGGACCTGTGATGGCAAAAGTAACAGTGTTCTGTCCCGGTTTTATGCCTGTTGTAAAGTATATTGCTGCTTCAAGTGATGCTCCTTGTGGTGTGGATACTGCTTTCATATACTGGTTTTGTTGCAAGTCAGTAACAACAAAACCAGTATATATATCCTCTGTATCGCCAGTTCCCAAACACACTACAATAGAGTTACCACCCATAACAGGGTTAGGTAAGGAGCAGGAAAGTGATTTTGCTCCCGACCCTGTTACCGCAATCGCTCGCTGAACGATACGCGGCTGGATAAATGATATAACAGGAGCAGTTGAAGCATTGCTAAATTGATCAACATATGCACCGTCTGCTCCTTGTGTTGCGGGAAACGTGTTATTTTGCGGTGAATATACCGAACTTATCGGAATAAGTGCAGCGTCATTTGGTTGTATACCTGTAAAGCTCCCCATAGTGTTTTACTCCTCGCTCCAAGTGATCGAGACATCCATAGAAGCACCAGCCGCTGTGGTTACACTATTTAGATTCAAGGCTATGACTTCTGCCCCACCACGAACAACAAGTCCTTGCTCCGGCCCTTTGCCAAAATCCCACATAACACGATCAGGGCTAGGAAAGTCGGTAGCAGTTGCAGTTGCAAGTGTTGGCATAATCTTTTGATTGCGAATAGTACCAACGGCTGTTCCAAGTGCCCCTGGGTTAGCTGTCCAGTTCTGAGCAAGAAGAGACGCCGCTGGATTCAGGCTATCATGAGGTATTGCTGGCATGGTTACAGGCGTACCGCCCGTATTAGCAGCACTTCTTTTAATGAGCATCAAGTCAAGCACTGCTCCTGTAGCGGCTGTACTTGTCAAAACAACTTCAATATGTGTTACTCTTCCAACTTTAGCGCCCCCTGTCAGAGTAACAATATCCGTTGGTGTTGCAGCAGGTGTAAGTCCTCGTATTGTTGCACTATAGGTCGGCTTGCCACCATCAAGCGGATAGCTTGCAACAAGGGCAGGGGCAGATGGTTGTGATGTAAATGATACATACGTTGTGCCTGCTGCGCCTGCGCTATCTGTGTATGAGGTGATACCAGCAGCAAGAGTTGCAAGCAACGCACCATTTTTGAGCACACGATAGGCAGAAGCCCCTGGAATGGCTACCCATGAAATGGTATTGTTTGCTGTCGCAGCATTATTTGCGCCGGTGACAAACGTCGGTGAAGGTGCTCCATCTACACCTGCTTCATTTACAGGTACGATATTATAGGTGATAGCCGCGCCTGCGCCCGTCGCATTCTGTATAACAGTAGGTGCTGCCATCGGTTGTAGAACGTCCGCTGTTCCTGGTGTTAAAGGCATTGTTTTCTCCTAATAAAAGTAAAAGACTATAATCGTAATCCCAACACATCAAGCGCTAACCTACCAGAAGGCATTAATCCGGTCCGCCAGGATGGGAAGGCATAGATAGAAACATCCTCGTATCCTATCAGCCCATTCACCCGATCCCAGATGTATCCCTCGCAGAGACCATTCACCTTGTCCGTGACACGCCCGATGATTTGCGCCTCCACATTGTCCATGAGTAGCCCTGTGCTCATATCCACGCTTTTAGCCTGTCGACAAAACTGGAATGCGCTTCCAGGCTCGGTAATGTGCAGTCCTACCGAGCGACGAAACCCAGGATAGACGAGGTGCAATTCTTTAATCCTTAAAATGTCACCAGTTGCGATCAAGTCTAAACTCCAATCCAGCTCACGCCACTTCCCAAACATTTGATCCCAGACCATTTGATGTTTGGTCAGCGTTTTACCGGTGGAGAGATGGACACGCCAATATGGTTCTATCGTGAAAAGGTGCATCTTTTACCTTTTATGTTCTATCATATTGTGTCGCGACTACAGGGGCTATATTGCTTCCAAGACACAAATTAGGTCCTGAGAATAATGCAAGCGAGATGTACCAGAAGAATGCTGTTACTGCTTGAGGTATTGCCGTACCGTTTATGAATTGGGTGTCGGCTTGTAGGCTCTGCCATGTGGCTAACCATGCAGCCGCGCCTGGTGCTACTGCCCCTGCTGTCCCACTGGTAACCAGAAGGGTTGTTCCTGCATTACCTGCGCTTGGTGTCTCTTGTGTCCCACCTGCTGTCAACCCTGACCCATAGGCATTGCCCTTCAAGTATGCCGTTGAACTGGTGTCCGTCGCATGGCCGTTGACAATACCGCTTCCATCGGTTGATGGGTCGGCAGGTTGTGATCCTGGCGTAGCCGCTCCTAATGCAGAAGTCGCATATGAGGATAACTTGATGACAGACACAGGTGTACCCGCATTGCTAAAATTGAATCGCAATACGCGGGCAAAGGTTTTGGAACCATCGTAGGTCGCTACCTTGATACCGGTCGTGTCTGCTGAAAAAGCCCATAGCTCAGGGACAGGGCCAACAGCGGCCAGACGCCTGAACTTGGGCCATGTTGCTGAGGATGTCCCACCTGCACCGTCCCCAGTGTTGCACCATCTGAACTCATTAGCGCCCGCTGAACCGCCCGCTGCAATGGTTGCACCGGTCCAATCCACCGAGGCGTCTGTACCCTTATTATAGTCCATTGTTACGACATAATCAGCCATCTTGTTTTTGTCTCCTATACTTTTAAAGAACTTTCAATCACCTTCTGCCAGGAACCAACAACCGGACCTTCGGATGCCTCTACTTGAAATTGCATGGTGCCTCCTGATGCTGATGTCCAGTACGACATGCCCACCTTGGTGATGAGCAGGGACGCATCGTTTAGCAAGAGCTTTGGATTGATTGCGGTCAACCACTGCCCTGCTTTCAACCCACCCCTTTCGGTTTTGAACTGAACTGTGCGCCCGATCTTCCCCATTTCCTGTAACAGGCCATCACCGAATGTCTGAGCTTGTGCGACGGTCATACCTGTCCCATCTACGACATCTGCCACAATGCCGGTTCCACCACCGGTGATAGTGGCAAATTGCGATTGCGAGACGGTCCCTGGGAACGCGCCGGTATTGTTCCTCACCACCGTTGTTGTGGTCGCACCAGTGGCGGTAATGTCGAGGAAGTCAACATTGGACTCTAGAATTGTGCCCGCATTGTCCTGCGTGAGAGTGTCGCTATCAACTTCATAGTAGAAGTTGCTTCCTGATCCGCCCTTCAACCCGATCGTTGCTGATTGACCATTCAGGAGCACAACAGGGGCTGAGACAAGCTTGAATTTGAGGGTCCATGTCCGTGTTTGCCCATCTCCTGTTTGCCGGTCGGTGAATGCGACGGTGCTACTGACGTTGATAATGATCTCTCTATTGCGGTAGTGATCGCCGTTGTTGCTGATATGTGGAGGGTCAACGATTTGCGTATCGTCACCAGTGAGTATCCAAGGGGCAGGATCGGCAGTCCTTGCGCGTGCCACGAGACTCTTATCGGGTCGCACAAACCATGTGGAGTCAGTGCTCGCCCCAACCACATCGTCAAAAACTTTGTTGACTTGGACATTTCGATAATCTTTACTCGGAATGAGGGCACCAACGCCGATATCAGGAGAGAGGGCGGCGCATATCAAATCTAACAACTGTGGCGACACCGTCGGGTCGGTGCTGGAGAGGGTGATTTTAGAGAGCACCGATAGAGCACTGACATTTTGCCCCTGTGGCTGTACATATACTTGTGTACAGAAGGATGTACCAGATTTACTCCACAGACCAACTTGACCGGCAGGTGGCAGCCCAAATGCATTCTGATTGAATGCGACAATCTGAACCCCGTCTAGAGAGAGCGCAAAAATACCAGCGAGATAGGCAAATTGGAATCGATGGTATGTTCCACGCGGGAAATTGATGGGAGAACTGCCTATAAGGAAAAGTGATCCCCCTGAGAGATTATTGAGATAGGCCATGCCAGGATTACTTGAGGCTGAATTGTCATGGATCTCACAATAAAAGAAATTCGTCGAATTCTGGTAGTTCAGCACAAGCCCAATCGCGTCCGCCTGCGAGAGATCGATGAAGGCGCTCACCTCATTGATGCCTGTGAGCGCATTCACAAGCAGGAGTGCATTGGTCCCACCAACAAATTTAAGTCGACTGTTGGCGGTATCCCATGTTAGTGTTGCAGGAGTGCCGCCGCTTTGATTGGTGCTTGTATAGCTTGTATGTGTATCTACTGCAAACGTATCGTATGTTGGATTGGGCTGGCTAGTGATCCCAGAAATAGCACTGCCGGATGTGCCTGAGGTCTGGTAGGTCGAGCCGCCATTGATGGATGTCTGGACAAGCAAACTAGTATTGGTTGGGACCGCTGCGTTCCATGCGGTGAGTGTGGCACCCGCGCGTACAGCAGCCGCCAATGATAGGGCAGGGCTGATGCGAGTCCCAGAACTGCTATACGCTTGTAGGACACGGACGATGAGATTATCAATACCACACATACGACTTGCGGTAGTGGTGGTGAAAGTGACACGTATCTTCAGGTTGACAGATGAGAGGGATTGACCGGCTGTGAGTACTGGTAGAATTGCGCCATTTGTACACGTAAACCAGTTCGTGCCGCCGTTTATTGTAGCTTCGACCAGAAGTGTGCAGTTGGTATCATCTTCATTCTGGTCGCGCCATGAAATGATGGATGTTCCATAGGTTGAGGCTGATGTGAGCGAGACATTGGGTGAAACCCATGTCCCAGTTAGCGTCGACGAAACACCGAAATTATTGAAAAATGCCATTTGTATTGCGCCCGACCCATTGAAGATTCTGAGGCCAAGGTATCCGGCAAAATTGTAGGTGCCGTCGGTGAAATTTATCATCAAAATATTGTCAAGATACGCCTTGTGCGATGTGCCACTCACCACAATGGTGAGATGGTGCCAATTCCCAGAGCTAAGAGTAAGTGGAATATTAGATAATTCGGTGTATGCGCCCGCCCCTGTACTGTTGCTCCCATGAGCCAGTACTATTGCGGTTGGCGTAAGAATGACGGCATAGGCGTAACTATCGTTGTTATTGCCCCAATTCGTCGTGCGGTAGACAAAGCCAGCTTGATAATTAGATGAAACCAGGACATCTACTTCAGCAGTGAAGTTCTGGTATTGTCCCGCATCCGGTAGCTTTACACGTAAGTCCGTGCCTGACGTGACCTGTACTTGTAGCGTTCTGTTATTTAGCCCGAAGAATGTTGTTCCTGTTGAGAAGCCGGTAAGCGTTCCGGCATTCCAGTCAAAGTTATTTGCGTACTGGTTTAACCCAAGCACCTTACTGGCAAGGAAGGAACTGGCTACATTGGTCGAGGTTGTACCCGTCTGTGTCCAATCGGATGCTTGCAGGCAGGCAAACTGTATGTCCGTCTTCGTCATGCTGTAGCTTGGATTAATAGAGAGAGCGATGTTCGACAGGGAGGCATAGACTTCAGGATTGGGAGAAGAAGCCGGATCAAGATAGAACTGTGCAATGAGCGTGACTGAACGACTGGCTATCTTCAATCCTGCTGGCAAATTTGGGAGTGGCGCGTTATTGGTGCAGAGTTGTTCGCCCGTACCTGAATAATCGAGCGAATATTTCAACCTGATAATTGTCCCGACTGGCTGATTTGACCGATAGATAAGAAAGCTTGACTGTAGGATCTTCGCCGCGTCGATGCTATATGCAGGACTTGTCCAAAACGCGGCTGTTCCCACCGATCTCGGAGATGATCCCTCGCCCATCGGATTATATGTGGGGATGTTGTATGTGGGCACAACAGAGATGGCCGCACGTTGATACCCATAGCTCTGCATCTGCTGAACAGTGAGAAGCGTGGAAGAAAAGTAGGTAAACTGAACAACTTTGCTACTGTTCGTGATCACAATGTTTTTGAACCAGGCCGTGTAGGTGCCTGCTGTATCACCCTCTACTGCCACACAAATAGAACCCACGGACTTTCCAACAAAATCACCGAGGAAAAACTCGCGATGATACCACTGTCCGGTTGCCAATCCTTGCAGGTCCGTATTTGGATGCGCATACATGTTCTGAGTATCGTGAATAAAAGAGGAATTATCGCGAAGCGTTGAGCCATCGGTAAACGTGATGTCAACGGCCATCTTTTGCTGTGGAGAGGATGGATCAATCCATATATCATAGAGCAAATAATAATTGGTTCCCAGTGTTTCCCCATTCCCACCGATCTTGACGTAGGAGTACGTGTTCCCCGCGTTATTCAGAGAGCAGACCGCCACCATTTTGAGAGCAGGAGTTGATGCTGGTTGTACCATACCAGCCACGAGAGAGGTATTTGTGTAGATTCCGGCATTGAAATCCCCTACACTCGCTACATTGATGGAAACAGGGGAACCAGCAGAGGCAAGTTGCAAACAGCCATCTCCACTATTGGTCATCGTCGCGACGGTACCACTGAGAGTCCCTGCTGCAAAATCGGTCTGTGTCGTGTCGATGTCGAGCGCATATGCAGCAGTAATCCCCTCTGCTGCAAGGTTTCGCTTGTGCTGATCGGCCACAATCACACCGGCATATTGACCTGTGTATTGCTCGTTAGCGGTAATACGATCAATGTCAAAGGTCCCATCAATGCAGTCAATTTCATGTTCTAGAATATCTTGCGGGTCTAATCGGTGGTAGTCGTCAGTGTTCACAATTCCGTAGAAAATGACGCCCTGCACCGAGTCCGTCACGGTTACGCGTTGACCAAAGCTAAATGTGACCGTGAGATCAGTCTGGATGATGAATTTGCACTGGCTTCTTTGCTCAATCACATCATCCGCATTGATGCTATCAATGTTTGGGCTATAGTTTGTGCCTGCAATGTTGAGGGTGAGTGTACTCATTT
>JAAEBD010199825.1_pt1 | contig 67838 bp, 111 predicted proteins | sample 7277991 | NCBI WGS metagenome assembly JAAEBD01 (sample SAMN13877001, study PRJNA601929) | soil metagenome | isolation source: soil | host: Panicum virgatum | place: USA: Fermi National Accelerator Laboratory | collected 2010-11-19 | reverse complement strand
TTCAACACCGCCCTTACTTCTTTTGCCAACTCAGGCCCAATATGTACGATCGTCGCCTTAGCAAACTTCCGACCATCAATGATGAGATAGACATCCTGCTGTTGTGGTATGGCTGTCTGCTGTCTATTACTTGAAGACTGTGACGAGGATGGCTGTACTCGTGTGCCTGATGTCCCCAAAGCCAACGCTACCGGCTTGGTTACCCGCCCTATCGCGGTCTCTAATTGTGGGAGGCCCGCCATCATACCGACGCTGACCTGTCCCACAATCTGACTGCCCTGATAGTTCAGGTCTCGCAGTGGCCCGACTTTCGCAGGGCTATGTGGGAGATGATCAGATATCCACTGGGCCACGCCCCCTATTGCATCCTTAACCTTTTGAATACTCCCAGTAATACCACTGGCAATCTGGCTGACAATGTGCGCACCGGCATTAAATGCATCAGTGGCAGCATTTCCTAAAACACCAAGAATTTTATCTTTTACCTTGATAAGCTCAGATTCAGCTCTTCCTATCAATTTACTTAATTCGTTGACAACCCAATTTACGAGATCTATAGCCTTATTTTTCGACTGATTCGCCATATCTGTAAAATAGCCGAAGACGTTTGAGACAAGTTGTTGAACCCAAGCACCGACACGGCCAGGGAGTTGCCCGAAAAAGTCCACGATCCCATTGATCATATCTGGCACGATGGACCCACCGACAAGTGAATGGTAGAGCGACACGAAGAAATTGACGATTCCGGTCACGAAACCCTGCACGAATCCGATGATGGTGCCGATGGACATCTGAAATAGTCCGACGATCATCTTCCATGCGCCCATGAACATATTTTGTACGCCAAGCCAGATAAGCGCGAGATCTGCCTGTACTTTCCCAAATTTACCTGTCAGGAGGTCAGCGATAAGCTGAACAATTCCAGACACCACCTGGAACATACCGGTGAAATACTGGATAAATCCACTGATGAATGTAATCAGTCCACTTATGAAGGTTGCCAGCCCTTTTGCTAAACCCGTGATCAACCCGATAATCGCAGCAATACTAACCGCTAGGGAGATGCCAAGAAGGATGCCAAGCGCCTGTAGCACTGGTTTGAGCATTACGATGTAGGGCAGAAGTGAAGCAAAAGCAGTACCAAGCATTTGGAGGATTGGAACGATTTGAGACTGCCATAAAGTGACCAGTTGCTGCCACACAGGTGCGAATTGAGCAACAATAAAGGCTCCAATTTGGCTGAGAATATTCCATAGTCCCTTTGCATTTGATCCACCTGTGCTGAAGAAGACAATGACATTATTCAGCACATTTACGAGTAGCGTTAACCCTTGCACGAATAACCCTACCCCAACAACAAGCCCGGCAATTATCCCGTTCAAGATGCCACTACTCGCGAACCATTGACCAAAATGCATGAGAATAAGGCCAAGATTTGCAATGAGTGGAGAGAGCGTCTTGCCAAGATTGGATACAGCAGCTCCAAGATTTGCGATGAGTGGAGAAAGATAGGCGATAATCGGCTGAATAGCGGCCATTATATCGCGCCACACTTGACCGGAATTAATCCAGTTCGTGATACTCTTAACGGTATTATCAACAAAACTCTTAAATGGCGCAAAAGTATTGTAGAAGTGCATGAATATAGCGACAAGACCGGCCACTGCTAATCCTATCGCTAAAAAAGGCCACGTGGCTATCACAACTTCAGCCGCCAAACTCGCCATTGCAGGTATCAGTACAGCCGCAATAATTGCGCCAAGACCAGCTAAAACGGGTGTTAGCGCCTGTCCATGCCCTACAAAGGAATCGAACCATGTTGCAGCCGTTTTTACAGCAGGAATGATATTTGCAGATATAAAACCACTAAAACGCTCAAATGCTGGTATTGCTTGACTTTGGATAAAATTAGCAACATTTTGGATTGCCACTCCCACCTTTTGCCCCATGTCAGTTGCAAACTGTTGAAAAGCAGGGGCAGAAACGAGATTGCCAAGCTGAGTCAAGCCAGACTTTGCCTGCTCAAAAAGTGGACCGGTAAACGCTCGTAACGCCATGCCCGCGTTATCTTGTAAAGTGGAAAGCAACCCGTTAAACGTCTGAGATTGCGCCTGCATAGCCCCGCCAAATGTGCTATGCATTCCCTCCCGTAAAATAGATATTGCTTTATCAGCAGGAATCAGACCATCCGTAGTCATTTTTTGCACTTCTGCAACAGATAAATGCATAGAGTCTGCTAGCATCTTCCAACCAGGAATACCAACACTTGTCAGTTGCATCATATCCTGAGCATTAAGCTTCCCTGCTGCATGCATTTGACCGAAAACCATCACAATTTGCGCAACAGCATCCTGCCCCTTGCCCATTGCACTCATCGCATCGCCGATATCTTGTAGCATTGGGATGACATCTTGTGCGGAGAACCCGAACGCCATCATCTGTTGAGCATCAGTAGCCAACTCTGGAAAGTTGAATGGGGTAGACGCGGCAAACGCTTGAAGCTGATTGAGATAATCACCTGCTATCTTTGCTGAACCAAATAATTGAGTAAAGGCGATTTGTGTTTGCTCCATGCTGGCATTGGAACCGATTAGCGCCTGTCCAAGTCCCATTGCGCCCTGAATGAGATTCTGGACGCCAAATATGGTCATTCCCAGTTTTGACCCGAAGTCAAGCAATCTACCACCCGCATTTTGAAGCCGATCCGCCATTCCAGCCAAGCCCGACTGTGCCCCCTCAGCTTTGACCGTAAGCGCTTGAATATCAGACGAGGCACTTTTGAAACCTGAAGACATCGCAGAAGTAGCGGAGAGTGTTGCTTCTTGCATGAGCTTCTGGCTTTTGGCAGCTTCCTGTACACCAGATATCAGCTTGCTGGTGTCGGCTAGGTACTGTACAACCATTTGCGCTAGCAGCAAAAGCTTTTCCTTACTTTTCCAGTTCTTCGTCTTCTAATTGATACAATGCATATAATTCGGTAATTTCCGAGCTAGGGAATATTTTGAGCATCAACCACACGGGCATATGATGCTCACGTGCTATTCGTCGGTAGAGTCCTCTTTCTCCCAGTCCTCTGTTATCCCTAAAGGCTTCTTTTTTTTCTCGATATCCTCTGGTCGCAGTGCTGAAAGTCTCCCCGCAACCTGTGCTATTTGCTCTAAGGCTGCCCCCGATTTCTTGTTAAGCGGTCCCATTTGCGAGCGGTTGAAGCAGAGTTCTCCAGCATCTGGGTCGGGGTTGCTGGTGTAGTTGCCGCTTTCATCTTTGAGGCCAGGGAACTCAAGATAATGAGGATGATCAGGCGATGGAGGGAAGTCTGGATCAGGATGACGAGCAGATGTTACTGCCATTAACGGGTTGAGCTTCTTGAAATTCACATTCCCTTCTTTGTCCATACATTGCCCTAAGTACTCGCCGCGTTCTGTGCCCGATAGTTCCTGAACGGTGACCCACTTTTTCCACCGGTCTACGTACACAGGTTCACGGATAAGCTCTGTTTCGAGTGCGATTTTTGCAATATCAAATGAATCGTTCATATATCACCTCGTCTATGCATTAATCAGGTACATTGGCCCATCGGTCACGAAGTCGAGATCCTCCATTTCGAGGTCGCTGAGGGGAACTTTCATGCCGTCTTTCGTCAATTTGCCGAAAGATTCCAGTCGGGTCGGAGGTGTAGCGGTGACATCCATCACAAGAGAGGCAACAAGGGTGTCATCAGTGCCGATAGTGACAAGATTGACATAGAAGTTGTCAACGAGGAAACGCGCAATTTTAAATGTTGCGCTTGCTAAACCGCCTTTATAGGACTCCCATCTGGTAGGGGTACTCGTCGTGGTCATGCAGGTCGATGCGTGCACCTTGCGATTGATATCGAAGCCCCACTCTTTGACATCCCCAATAGCGGCATACGGCAAATATGCGCCTGACGAGATACGTGCCTGATGTGTGCCCGCTACGACACCAGCGAATGTGACCAGCCCACCAACGTACTGAACTATCACCGGTGTAGCCGGAACCCACGTTGTTCCATCCGTTGAGGTCTGGAATACGAATGCTGCTGTCCTATCCCAGTACCGTTTTGTTGGTGCATTGCTAATATTGAATGTGATATGATCACCTGAATCGACCAATGCCTGATTAGTCATACTCACATTAGGTGTACTGGTCATAAGGAGTTGTGACCGATTCCCATGATTTGCTACCATAATGCGCCTCCTACGTGTACGTGACCGCGCCCGTAACCTTTAGATCCCAGTCGACCGTTTGCATGTCCGAAACCGGAGACTTTCCTGCAAACTTCGTCACAATAGCGGAGACGGCGAAGTTATGGGTTGCGTCGGTAAAAAACGTCAACGTGAGTGGTGTATCGCTCGTGATTGAGTTCCACAGCGCAACTTGACCGGCAGTATCGGTCATATCCAGTCGTCCTTTAAACTTGACATCAGCACCAGCGAGACCCGCTGCAAACGTCTCCCACGGCAAGCTGCTAGCTCCAAACTTCGTGGTTCCGTGCGTCTTCCTGCTCACATCCAAGTTCCACTCATCAATTTCAGCCACGATCGCAGCCGCAATTTTGACGCTTCCCCCTTTGCCATGAAGAGCAGTCATCCTTACACCTCCTCTGTTCGTACTCTATACGCGTCGATGTATCGCATTAGAAGGATGCCCGTCGAGTCATCCGGTTGTAGGTGTCCCTGCTCAGGAGTACAGCCACCAATAGAGCGATAGTGATCCATTGGGAGATCGACATCTTTCAGTGCTTCATAGATCAGATTGTGGATTTGCAATACTTCCAGCCTTCCTTGATACGCGCCCCAAATATCTAAGCTGAAGACAATGTTTTGTCCGTCACGTCCAAATGTTCGCTCAGGGATGTACATGTGCTCAGCAAGGGACACATAGGGCATGGGGAAGCCAGTAGGGAGATTATTGAGATCTCGTACTCGTGCTTTCCCGTCCTCGCTCGGAATGGCTGCAATGAGCGGTGCATTATTGCGAAGGAGCGCATATACAGCACTGAGCACTTCAATTTCAGACGTTGCCATCATGCCCCCAATCGTTGTATCTCAGTGATAAAGCTACGATAGTTCTTGTTGAATCCGTTGAGCAGGTAAGGACGCCCTCGCATTTTACGAGTGCCATTATGCACAAACTTTGCATAATCCAAGTTGTTGCCTATCTGTCTGAGCAACTTTGCTCTATAGGTCTTGATGTCATCCCGCAGTTCGCCCGTCCGAACAGGGCATTCAGCCTTTGCATCGCCCTCTGTTGCAGATGCCACCGTATCAAGAGCAACCTCACTATTCGCCTCAATGTGTATATTGGCTGCAAGGACGGCTGCTTCCAGATCCGGTCCCTTGATCGTGACGGTAATCATGGTTCTGCTCCAATGTCCGACTCAAACAGCGACTTGCCGTCTTGAATGCCTCTACCGCCTCATCAATAGTGAGAGTCGGGGTACTTTCGGCATAGCGTATAAATTCATCAAGTGTTGACATCATATGCCTGATAACGATGCGATCTACTGTCGTATCAATGGTTGTGTCCATGCGCTCTCCCAACAGGCTTTTCAATTCGTCACGTATCAGCATGCGAATGATCTCTCGTGCCTTTTCACTTTCCTCTAGAATTTGCAGGTCAAGTTTGACCGTCACTTCTGCTATGTTTCCGCCCATCCTCAAACCCCTAGTGTTGTGATAATGGTAATGACCTCGGTAAAAACGCTGTACGAGGATATTGGAATCGCCTCGATCACCTTGTAAGTGATTCCTTTAATAGCGAGATGGTCACTTTTCAAGACAACTGTCCCTAGTGGCAACTTCACTTTTTTAAGCACCTTGCCCACAACTTGGTGCGCAATCACATACTCTTCTGATGGCGGCTTCCAATCGGCGACATCACTTTTGACGGTTGCCACCACCGGCCATGTATGCGTGCTCCCACCCATTGCGTCAAGCGTCCCTTCCGTATCCCGCAAGATATCGCAGTCATCTTTCAGGAGGAAATTCTCCCCAAAGTTTGCAAACTGCTTGATGGCGGCATCATCAAAAATGGTCATTGGCTACTTTTCTGGACAGGCGTGAAAATCACGTCGAACTCTTGACCAAGATCTGCCTTACGAAATACTGCAACAGCCTCTGGATTGACAATGAGCATTTCGATAGTCCCCTGTGGTGTGGCAGGTCCAAAAGGCTCGCCTTTCACAGCAGCGAGCTTGATTCTTGCTGCTTCAACGTTGCCCGATGTCGTCCAATACGATGCTCTTGCATCATCTGTCAGGTAAAATCTTGCATGAACGCTCATAATCCTTCTCCTTATGCAATCGCAATTTCTTGATAATCAGACAAGCACGCCGCCGCCTCTTCACACAAGACTTCGGTCCGTGTGACGCCGCTCTGTCGGCTGCGTTGTACCTGCACCTCTCCGAGCTTTGCCATGTCTAGCCCGCCCATACCCATCTTCTTCAGTGCACGCTGTTCAAGCAGATGGGTTGTCTGCCTGATTACGGCCTCTCGTGCTGCGTCTGGAATGTGTGCCGTGTAATCCGCTGAAATAACAGCACTGTTTGCTTGCTTCGTGTTGAAGGTGATCATGCCCTCGTAATAGTTCACGGTGTAATCCGATGAGCTTGCTGTCACCCCATTAATGTAGACAACCGGTGGTACAGGTGGTAGTTGATTTGGTTGGATATGTAGCGCCGCCTGATAACTGCTTGTCCAAAATCCACGCGCCGCTTTATAACTCAGGCTATCCCCTGTGTTGATGAGCATCTCCCCAAACACTGGCAGATAGAAGCACACAAAACTATCCATCTGCACGATTGGATTCTTCAATCCAAGCTGTTGGATGACAGGAGAGAGGCTATATATGATGGCTTGTAACGGGACTATTTCGACATAGCCACTACGCTGATTAATCACGCAATCGCCTGGACTGATTCCTGCAAAGAAACCTGCACCACTCGTCGAGATGTTACTGACCTGTATCCGGTAGCGGTTCACCAGTTGTACCGGTACCGGATGACTTGGAAACGGCGTCTGTCTCGAATTGATATCCCACTTTCTTTGCAACCAGACATTATGTGGCTCAAATCCTGAGACTTGCAGGTGGAACTTCATGAAGGTGTCAACCGCTGTTTCGCTACGCCCAATATAAGAAGCAAGCGACACGTCATTCACACCACTCAGTGAAATACCGGTATCTGCATCTTTAAATTGTTGTATTGTGAGGTACTTCATGATGCCCCTGAGCGGTTGTGATAAGAAACAGTAAAGTCCCCAGGTGTGCCAGAAAGCGTATAGAACAGGCCCCGTGTGCAGATAGACATGTATTCGCGTGTCGGTTCACCTGCACCAGGGATAACCACTGCAAACACCGTACCTGCCACCCATGCATTCGGATGCCCATTGTAGAGCGTGATCGTGACACCAGTACCCGCGTTGTTGATCACCAGTGCCCCAATATCGACTGTACGCTGTGAGCTGATGACATACGCCCCGCTATGCCCATTGGCAAAATTGGCCGTAAAAGTCGTTGCTGTTATTGACAAGACCTGAACATCTTCAGCAGTACCTGTCCCACCATTGAAATTGAGCCAGCGTCCACTCCGAATGTTTGCCATTGATGCCGGTGTCACGACTACACCTGATCCTGCAACAATCGTCGTTGGTGCTGTAGTGGCAACATTGTCACCAATGGCTACCGGCGCTGATGTCGTGGCACTGATATGAAACGGCAAATACTGCCAGGCGTCTGTCATGTCAACCAGCCATCCTATAGCCTTGTGCAGGCACCCAATCAATCGAAACGGACCCTGCTGGACTGGCTAGTCCCGTTGCATTACTGCTTACTCGCTTAAAGGTCACAATGTCCCCGGGCAAGAGGACATGTTGAGCAGTCACTTTTGTCTGCCGTGGGATGAGTACGGTATCATTGGTACCACTGGCATACGTCACAGCAGCCAAGGGAGCAGAGACCACATTCCACGTACTGCTATGGGTGTTGGCAAAGTTGCAGGTAAAGGTCGTTGCAGTTGTAGCAGTCACCACCACCGTCTCTGCTGATGCTCCGACATCGCAGAGCAGCGATGCACCCACAACGATATTTGCCATTGATGCCGGTGTGATGGCTACCGATCCAGGTGCCGCCACTGCTGTCGGGGTGGTGGTGCTGACCAACAATGCACCCGCCCGTTTCTGCAACACCTGCCACGAGAAGTTATTCGTAGCCGCTCCGGTGAGTGTTGCCTCAACCACCCATACCACCGAACGGACAATCATGGCATTCATCGGCAAGTCACCCGCCTGTCCAGTGCCTGCAAGCTTGCTGAGATCGGTCACAATCGCCAATATGTGTTCATAATCGGTTGCACTGCCTGCTATTGATGCAGGAAAGTAGCGAGATGGCCCAAGCTGAATATCCCTGCGCAAGCCCTCAGACTTTGAAAGTACGGCCATCACGCCCGCCTTTCTGGGACACGTGAGGAAAGGCCCTCGATGAGTTGGCGTACCTTTTTCTCGCCCAAAGCCTTCACGACTGCGTCCAAGTCGACACCGGCGAGCATGGCTGCAAATTTCTCCGTTGGGAGAACCTCGATGCCAGTCACTCTGACAAAGTCTGACTCTTTGGCAATGTTTGGCAGGACGGCCTGAATGGTTACTTTCCCGTAGACAAACTCGGTTTTGCCATCAGGCCTTGTCCCCTTTAACCAGTGTTTTGCTGTAACCCCAAGCACATTACGGGCAACGCCATTTTCAAAGAGAGACTTATCGACGTACTGTTTGTAGCCTGGAGGCACACGCCCCCATCCATACAATATCGTGTACTGCTCGTCATCCTGCAATTCCGCTATATTGAGTGCTTGGACGGGCTTTTCCACAGCCTTTTCTGCTACAGCTACACCGCCTTCAAGATCTTTATCTTTGCTTGCTGTCATTGATATAACTCCTTGAACAGTTAGCTAGCCAGTCGCCTGATTTTGCCCATAAAGCTTGGTGCAGCTATCTCAAGCCCCGCCATCATGAAAATTATCCAGCGTTCGCTTAAAACACCATCTACCCCTGATGGTATCTGTAGTACAGTGAAGTTTTCACTGTATAACCAGCGGATGCATAAAGCCCGCTCGTCGACAAAGTACATGTCCTCCACTAGGGCACTGTCACTTGTTCTGGTGTAAGTTCCCATCGTATTTCCTGGCAATGCCACTATTGCCAGTTCACCATTGGAGTAGGTGAGTTTAGACACCCTGACCCCAGGGATCAGTTCGGTCATGTTTTGAGACCCGTCATATCTGACATTGGTATTCTGCTCGTCATCGAATGCCTGTTTGGAGTTCAGGGACATAAAAGCCAAACTTGGATCGCCGCCCGCGTTCGCCCCCTTTGTAGCGCCAAATCTGAAAGACTCCGTGATATTGAGTGACGATATATCAGCCTGAATAGCGTTGTTGGCGGAAAATGCGGAGACCGAGCCAAGAGTTCCTCTAAAGCCGTCGATACCATTGGCGTTGTAGAGTCCAGCCTCTTGTGTCAATGTCCCACCGGCATTAGACGCGTTTCCTTGCAGAAACATATATTGCATGTCTAGTGCAAGTTTAAGCATTCCATTTGACATTTCCGTTTTAGAGGGATCATACGGCGATCCGCCTTGCGCAACGGCAGCGCTCTCTTTGATCGTTACGCCACGACCAGTCGCGAATACCGCGATAGGAAAGGTTAACCTGTTGTATGCCCCAGTGCTGTATGGAACGGTTCCTATTTCAGTGATCACGCTAGAACCAAGTGCACCGGAGTCAGGAGAGGTGATTTGGGTAGCAGCATGAACTAAACCATTGCTGGGACCTTTTGAGATTCGGTCGAAGACAGGAAACTTTTTTACAAAGATTGAATATAAAACGGGTTCTAGGTCTTGTCTGATTAAAACGCTACCTGTAGTACCTGAAGTAGAGTCTAATATGCCTTTCATGGCACGTGGGGTAAACGGCTGCGCGTATATTTCCCCAATGATCTTAGAGGTCATACCGCTCTCATCACGGTTTGGCGTTTCTTGTAGCATATAGCGCAATTGACGGTCAAGATCTTGCTCATTCATCTTGAGGCATTCATCTATTTGACGACGCCGATCACGCTGATATTTCAGGTCGGTTGGGTGTAGAACATTGGTAAATGCGGTATCAATTGGCACAACGGTGCGCCTCCGGTATCGGATTAGCGTTGTGTCGAGGCTATGTGCGGGGAGCTGTCTTAGCTGGCAATTCAGCGGAAGGCAGGAACTCTGCGGCTAGCTGCTCACATTGCGTGAACATTAAGTAGTGTGATCGCATGATAGTATATGGGGAAGTGCGTTGTCAAGGGAGAGGAGAGAGTACATGGGAACAAACCTCTTGTTTTCCAGGTTCTTGACAACGTAATTACGTTGATGCATATTACTTACATAACGTAATTATGTTGTTTTTTTGAGAAAGGAAGCCAATATGAGGCTACAATATTCAGATATCCCTGTCCCTATGGGTGGAGCAGAAGACATTTCAGTGCTCAAATCAGATAGGCCCCTTGTTGTTGCATGGAAAGAGCGCAACAAAGCGATAGAAACTGTAGTCAAGGTGCGACCTCTCGATTTCTACGATACGCATGCGCCTGGCTATCCTAACCAATTTGACGAGGATCTTGACCTGGAAGAAGAACGAGAACGGATGTGGAGAAAGCAGATCAGATGGTCTGTTCCGCGTACAGTCGAAAACTTCAAACAGGCTGAGAAGGAACTGTACCATATCTCGAATCTCTATCAAAATGCGGTAGAGATGAGGACATCATGGTATCAGAGTCGACGCCAGAAACTTCTTGATGCCGGATATGATGAGGCTACTCTTGCTAGTGTGCCTCCTCCTCCAACAGAGATCCCTGCACTCCACATCAATGCAACAAGCACATGCGGGGGCGAAATACACAAAGGTAACGTTACCAGAGAGGGATGGAGAAACAACACCGTTGAGTTTTGCATGCAGTGTGGGCAAGTCTTCAATACTGGGGTCTATGGCCCAACTTTCTCAAGGGATGAGATTGAGGACATGGGCACAAAGCTTATCCCACAAGATCCTGACAGAGGCTATCCACAGTGGGACAGTTCGGAAGATGATGAAGTCTCTTCAGAAGAGCTAAGGCAAGAAGAAAGGCAGGCACAAGAGTACACGCGCCGATGTATGAGAGCTTACGGACTGCTCATCAGCGTAAGCGAGGCCGCGTCGATCACGGGTCACACAACACAAAACATCAGTAACTACATCGCCAAACGTCGTCTTCAATCCTGGCCTGATCCTGATGATACACGCTACCGGTTAGTGTTGCGTGAAGAAGTCGAGACCCTCGCGTAGGGTGCAGAAATTGAGTAATCCGTTTTGGCTATGAGTACAATTGTGCTCACCCAGGGGTTGTATTATTGCGATAGTCAGACCACAACAATGAAAGGATAGCCTGACGGACTACATCTTTGGGGATGCCCCCATTTTTGCCTGATGATTTCTAAAAAAGCGACTCGCCAGAAATACCCTATTCTGGCGAGTCTTTTTGCTTTTCTTAATCGGCCTGAATCGAACAGGCGACCTCAAGCTTATCTAGCCTGTGCTCTACCAATTGAGCTACGATCTAGCGTTGTTGCTCATTCATCGCAAATAGGTTCTCGTGAGTGCTTGTTAAGCCTGTTCATTCTGCCACTAAATGTATCTCCCCACGTGTAAGGGGAGAGCTGGACTTGAACCCGCGCTACAGGCATATCACTCCTATTGTCTATCTCCGAGAAAGCAATGATACTCAGTCTGGAACAAGAATCTACTACTCTATCTCAGATTACTCTTGCTACTGAGTCTGTGCTCCAGATCTATTTTAGCCTAGCCAAACACGTATGACAAGAGCGTCTCACCAAAGTGGCGCTGAATGGCTTCATGACGATTGGCCTCTTCACGCGCAAATTTAATCGCTTGCTGAAGCTTCTCAAGGCGGGCCACCATATCATTAACCTGCTTAGCAGGGAGTGCTCCGCTAAATTTGATGGTTTTCCAGCGACCAACTGGAATATCTTCTTGCAATATTTGTACTTGCGCAGGATGCCTATCCGTTGCTTCAGCAAGGACAAAAGGTCTATGGCTTTTCTTTGTGCGAATCGTCTCTACCGACTCGGTTGCGTACACGTCCCGATTCTTGTCGAGGTGCCATTCTTCAGCAGCGTCAAGTGTGGGAATCTTTTTGACGAATGCGAGCAACTCTGTTACCTGCTTTTCCAGGAAGAGGATAGAGGTCGCAGGCACATCTTTCAGGAGGGCATGCCCATCCACGATGACATCAGCAGTAGCGCTACAATTGGCATAATCCTTCGTCGCGACGATATCAAACAGCTTCACCATTTGCGTTTGCACATCGCTAATGATGGCGCTGACCTTGATCTGGACACCCGTCGACTCAGAGGGCAGCCGCTCCGTATCCTCATCATTGTTAGGCGTATAGGTGCGGGAGAGTCCGGTGTAGAGGTTGCTCTTCCCAAACTTTGCCTCAGCCGTGGAACGACTCGATGCTGCTCTTTCCTTCAAATCCTTCTCGATTGCGATGGCCTGTGACAGGTGCATACTACGTCTCCTCTTCTAATGACAATAGGATGCCCTATTATAAAGGCATCCTATTGTTTTGTAAAGAAAGGAATACTATGAACCGCGATAGCACATACGACATCCATCTAGACTCGCTACACAACACGTTACGCATTGGTCACGAGGGCTATCTGGCAATACTAGAGATAGCCCGAAAGCACGCGGTGTGTAGCAGGTGCTACGAACCCTATGGAGAAGACAATCCGATGATTGCCGGAACTGAATGTCTATCCTGCTTCCAGAAGAGGGAGAAGCTCACCTACTTGGGTGTCATCCCCAATGATGATTCTGGATACTCAGGGTCACAATCGGCATACAATCCTTTTCCGGTGGTACTCCACCTGCATATGAAGGAAGCAGATGGTTGGCTCTACGAAACGAATGCAGGGCCAGGGCAGTCACGCGATGCCACAAGGGAGAATGTGCGCACCCTGCGCTATTGGGGCTATCCCGTGCCACAAAAGGCACAACTCAATAACAAGGAGGTGAGCACAAAAAACACTTATTGGTCTGTTAATGGGGACGTGCGCACTGATGACGTGCTTATGTTAGAGCACGGCAGCCGTGCCTATAGCAATGAGATTCTCTTTCTTGTGCAACGTAATGGACAGTTAGTCCAGATCAACAGAAGGAAAGCAGCACACCGGCAATTGCTTGAAGTTGCAGGACAGGAACTTGAGAAGTATCGGGATGCACGTGGGAAATACACCCTCTGGGGAGAGCAGAGGGAGGGGATTTTAGACGGTGACATCTACCGTATCGCGGCAAGCCTCGCACAAGAGCATCACATCTTTACTCCGATGGCAGACATCATTCAACCCACGCTAGAGCAAGCATCATGATCGAACAAAAAAGCGTTTGTGTATTGTGCGGGACTCTTTTTCATGCCCGCACAGATTACGGGTTGTGTGACCAGTGTGTCTCAACGGACCGACTGCGTGAGTTTGACAGGGTAGAGTCTGCTTTAAAGTCAGCACGCCGTCAGGGATTACCGGCTGACCTATCGTTGCGTCAATGGCTATCGACCGTCAGTGATTGGGCTGGCAAGTGCGCATTCTGTGCAGAATACCGATTTAGCGTGATAGAGATGGTTGAGAGGAATAAAGGGCTGATTTATGAGAACGTGGTACCCGCATGTCTGGCCTGTTCTCGTCGTCGCTCTGAAGGCTATGAAAAAGGCGAGCAGCGGGTACGCACCTACCTGCACCTACCTGCATCTAGGTGCAAATGTTGAAAAAGAAGGAGATCAATTATGAAACCAGTAAGCCTATGGGAAAGCATTGAGGCGATGTACAGAGGTCTTGGTGAACTGATGATGCATAAAGAGTTCGTCCACTTTGATAATGGACAGTGGCGCATCGTCGAGATCCCAGCACAGAAGTTTCCACCAGTCAACAAGCAAACGGTGTTTATCCTGCTTGAACATTCCGATCTCGATGAATGGCCTGAGTGGCTGACGATGGCAGCGGACGGGGAACATCCTGACGGCTATGACACCTTTGAAGAGGCCTTGAAAGTTCTTCTCAGCAAGCATGGCCCTGTCACTTGCCCATTGTGCCCCGATTGGGACACACGGTATCCTATTGGGCCTGACTTCTTTGGAGAAGGTTGCCAGATTAATGGTGTACCGTGTTGCGAGATCTGTTATCGTGTCCATATGCTCACAACAGATATGGACGAACGCACAGAGGCAAGTATGTCAGAAGAATTCTAAAATGAGAGGCTCTATTTATGCTAGAGCCTCTCATCTACTCCTGTGATTGGACGAGTGGTACAATGAAAGACAAGGGGAAAGCATGACAAGCTACACGCTCAGCATTGGCTATATCTCAGGATACAGTTTCAAAGGGGACAAGGACGACGCATGGCAGGCGCTTGTCAATTGTGTTGAAGCCTTAAAGCGTAATCCTGATCGTATTGTGGCAGAAGCAAGACGACTTGATGCACCAGAACAGTGTAAACATGGGTGTTGTACCTTACAAGAAACAGCAGGGGCGTACCTGAACGATGATGCAACGCTGGTTATCTATCACAGTGATAGGGCTGTGAGACAATTTGCCAGTGGAGATCGCATGCTAAAAGAACATGTCCGGCGTGCATTCTGTCGTCTGGTGATGGAAGATATGCACCGACAGGGAATAGAGGTCAATTTACAGGTGAGTTAGAAACGAGACATTCATGTATCCAGATGAGTATAATCCTGTTTTTCTTCGTCTAACGGTTGAGGGCATCAAATATAATGTACAGCATGCCTTTATGCAACACGAATTACAACTCAGAGAAATCATCAACAAGGCACTCGATAAGGAAATAAGTGCATTCAACCTGGAAAAGTTGGTAGAGGAAGAGGTGAAAAGGTTGCTCCCCGAACTTATTCATGAGACACTTCAATACCACATACGCACGGGCATGCAGTCCGAGTCTGTTCAACACAGTCTGAAATCCATCGTCGACCAGAGCATCAGGAGCTACTTCGAGAAGAGGACATGAGTGAGGAGTATTCACACTTTCAGCCGGTAATGCTTATTTTGCAAAGGCGGCTTGACTGCTATCGCTGCGGACAGCTTGCCATTTTTGCGACTGGACAAATATTGTTTAATAGTCAGGGCGGAAGCATTTTAAATGCAGTGGGCATCTGTCGGGACTGCCAGAAAGCACTGGAAGATGCAAACAAGAAGGCAAAAGAGACATGAGCGAATTAATCCGAGAAGATTTTATGAACGATACCGTGTTTGCTTCACTTGTGCCAATGCAACAAGAGGACTGGCAGAGAATACGAGAGTTGATAAACCGTGCTATTATCGCTCATTTCAATATCCCCACACAGGTTCTTGGTATTGATGGCTATACTGTAGAGAGTACTGCTGTTGTTTTACCTGATGATGAGTTGGGACAAAATTGTATTACGTCCTAGATGAAATGAATAACCCCGTACCTACCGATGACGTGATAGCGTGGGTAACGTGGCATGGAGATCACAAAGACGAAGCACGAATCCATATGACCGCTCGTGTTGGCAATACAGAGATATCCACAAAGTTCTTTGGCACAAAGCTCATGGATCGTGTCTGTATGTGGGAGACCATGGTATTTATTGATGGGATACCTGATTTCTCGTCTCGTGTCATGACATGGGAGGAAGCCCAACGGGTACACACTGCAACTATTGATCGCATAAAAAGACAGGCAATAATGAATGAGTGATAGATATAGTGCTCTTATCGTGATCCTAGAAAATAATATCCGAGACGACGATGCAGAGGCTCTTATCTCTGCTATGAAGCAGCTTCGCGGCGTGCTCGACGTACAGCCTCATATTGCCAATCCAGAAGAGGCTATTGCAGAGACTCGCGTGAGAGCCGATCTCCTCAGAAGAATCATTGAGATGATCAAGTCTCCTTGATGTGCTGTTGTGCATAAGCTACACGTGCAGAGGCTATTGCACAATACTCCTCTGACTGGTCTATGCCGATAAAGTGGAAGTGTTCATAAACTGCTGCACAAAGAGTACTTCCACTTCCACAAAACATATCAAGTACGACGCCGCTTGGAGGTGTTACGAGTGATATAAGATATTTCATAAGAGATAGTGATTTTACACAGGGATGGTGATTCTTGCGCAAGCTTGGAGTATATTCTGTGTAGGTGATAGCGCCCGTTTGGTGATTAATGTGCGCTATTTGTTTGCTGGTATTCTTGTCAAAGCCATTCTGCTCTGGTAAATCTTCACAGCCCAGATTACGCTCAGATTGTGAAGCTTTTGGGCTGTAGTAAAATTGTTGGAAGAAACGTGATGCTCCACCTTCACTGGCTTTGTACTCGCTATCTCTGGAAAATACAGAAGTAGCATAGATATTTCTCTGAGCAACTTCGCCTGTATAATGCCTTACCGCGCCGCTCTTCCTCGTGCCACTTTGCTGATCAAGTAGAACTATGGGACAATCCTCTGTGCATTGTCCCTCTGTACAAAAGAGGGTATGACTGAGGAGAAGGTTACTGGGAAATCGGCCATTTGCATGAGGTTGTGATACTGTTGGTTCTTTGCGTAAATCATGTCCATTGTTATAGATGGCATTCCCATGAATTGCCCCCTTTGTAATTCCCTGTGTTACCTGAGGAACATAACCAGGGATACGGCTGGCATCAATATTGAGTGCTCCTGTCCCATATTTGAGCACATTCTCTGCGATGGTCGGCTCTGATAAGGGCTTGCGTACAAGAAGCCAATGCTCCGCCGCTGGTTTGAGATTGCTGCCAAATCCGGCATGTCTCTTTCCAAACTCTGTCGCAGGTGCAGTAATTGAGACAGTGCTAGACCTACCTGAGCATTGACTCGTTCCTGTATCGCCTTTGCTTGTGCGTTCGCAACTATCGTATATACCTCTTCGATCATATGACCCAACGATTTCACGTTCTACTCTAAGATGCGCATCAATAGCTTTTGATACATCTAAACTTTTCGGAAATCCGCTTCCAAACAGGTGATAACAGGTAGAAGATGCTTGACTATCAATAAGACATTCAAACGCTTCTTGCTGCTCTTGTGAGAGGGTTGCGAGAAAGTTATGCAATACGGTATCTGCACTATAGATATGATGGATAACATCTCGACATTCCCATCCTGCGTCTTCCAAGGCGCGTTGTGTCCATCCGCTTGTGCGCGGGAGCGCCCATATGAGTGCATGCCCTCCAGGGCGAATCACGCGCAGCGCTTCCGCAAAAACCTCGGTCATGAATGCAATAAAATTGTCTCGCTCTTTCCTTGTTGAGACACCGGAACTACTTGAATAGCCATACGGTGATGCGCCTTTACCGTATCTATCATAGTGAGCATCTCTTTCTGCTTGCGAGTTGTATGATTTCTTTTTATCTGAGAAGTTATCCCAATTCTTCCCCATGAATGAAATACCGGCAGGTTCCCTACGGTGGATCGGTCACGATGGAGTCTATGGAATTATCAGGAAGTGCCCTGATAACTTCAAGTGCGTCTCCATGAATGACACGATCCACCATTTCCCTTTCTGACATCTCGCTATCTGATTGTCCCATCGTTGCGGCATCGCTCATGGTGCAACCCCACCAGGATCATCGTAGCACACAACATCAGACTCTAGCCCATCGGCATACGCAACGGCTTGCGGGGGTCGCATCATTGAGCGTTGATCCCCTGTAAGCTGTGGGCGAACTCCACTCTTGACCGATCCTCCAACTCCCTCCGGCCAATGTCGATAGCGGATAGCATCACTGCCTACTTGCTTGAGTGTGATGGTCGTGTTCTTGAGTGCCTCTTCCAATGTCCATTTCCGCTCATTGTCGTTCATCGGCAATTCTTTGGTCGTTAGGCCCGTGAAATCATCATAGGACACGGTGTCATCACCGCTGCGTACTGAGCGAGTCAGGCCTGTTGGGCGTCCCAGTGGTAGACTACGAAGCCTGCCAATGTCCTCCCGTGTGGCGTTTGCCTTGCCCGTAAGCTCTTTAAATTGACGCTGCAACAGGTCTGCTTGCTTTTTGAGATCCTTGATTTCCTCGATATCCACATCCTTAAAAGCGAAAAGGAGCGCATCTATTTTGTCTGGCAGTTGCTCAATTTGAGCTAGTGGGAATGCCTTGGACATTACCTCTTGTAGTGACTTTCCGTCTCCGTCCTCATCAGTATCATTGGTGGAATCACTATCATTATCAGGGTCGCTATTTGCCATTTCTTTGCATGGATCAAACGATGATCTGCACATGGTAGTGAGATCGTTGTGGAGCTGTTGGAGTGTTTCACGGTTCTGTTTGCTGAACTCATTGCCACCTTTGATGATCTCTAGGGCCTTGAGAAGAATATCCTGAATCTCTTCAGAGGAGAGTGCTGGCTCTGATTTGACTGCGATAATCTGCCCTGCTTCGTCTAGCGCCAATTGAGGTTGTCCAGATTTGAGCGCCCATGCATTATAGAGCTGTATCTCTAATGGTGCAGTCATGACGGCCTCAAGCTCCTCCTGTTTTGCAATCGTTATGAGTGGATTTATGGTAGAGGTCGCGGTTGCATTTACAAATGGCGTTGTGATCTGTACCCCCATCTCTTTTTCAGGTTCTACTGCCATATCATCACCCGCTCCTTCGTCTTCAGGCTCGGATGGGAAACTGTCAATATTTTCTTCTGGCAGTTCCTTTGTGATAGCAGGAACATCTATATGTTCCAAGGGCTTACCCTGACGTGGTGTTTCAATGCCTTTTGTGAGTAATGCGCTTACCTCATCACGCCCAACAGGGGTATAGATGCCCTTCCTATTCATCACAAAGGTTTTTTCGTTTGGCACCCATTCTACTCTCTGCTTCGGCGCGGCACGTACTTCAACCCGTTCAAGATCACGGCGCAGGGCATCGTTATCGAGAGATTTCAGCTTATCTTGGAACGCACGAGGGTAGAGTCCCTTCACCGCAGGCGCAAGCGAGCGTGCCTGATCACCTTTGCCCTCGGAGAGAGAGCGTTCAAATAGGCCTTTCATGGCAGGCTCGACCCAACATCTTTGATTTGCGGGTATTCCGACAATACTGAATTCAAGAACCAATACATGTAAAATGATAATTGGCGGCCACCAGGAATGACCTTCATCGTTTTCTTCATCAATTTCAAACTCTAATACCATACACCCGACACTACATCCAAGACGACGGCCTCTCTTAACATAGCCGTATGTTTGCAGAGCATCAGGATTGCTTGACTCGACATCAGACACAATATGGATATCAGCGATCCCGTTCTCTAATGTGAGCGTGGGAGATTTCGTGAGTGAGCCAAAGAGGCTACTAGGAAGCTGGTAGCGATGATTGAGCCATGTCACCTGGCCCGCTTGGACCGCTGCCATATCGGTAAGAGCAGAGAGTGCCATTGTGTCGCCTTGCAGATCTCGCTCGGTCGAGCTGCCTACCATACGCACAATATTCTCTTGCTCAGGGTCAACCTCCATCGCACCCGTGTAGATATTGAAATCGGGTGTGACCCCAGTCTCAGCATCATTTGGTGGCACATGACTGGTGAATTTCATGAGTCGGCCCCTTCTGCTTGAACAGTTTCCCCATCTGGCAAAGGTTGCGCGTGCTCAAACGGGCCAAGTGTGCGATGGTTGACGCCGTTGGTTAAGTGAACATGCACCTGTTTGTTTTCGCTGTAATCCTTGCGCGGATCGAGCACGGCCTTGATGTAGGCGATCTTTTGTCCGTTCTCCTCTGCGATATGGACATGTTGAATATCTTGGATATCGTCAGTTTCGATGATATCGTGTCTATTTCCGTGGTACATATATTGCTCCTTTTGCATGATAAAAAGAAAAGAGCCACGAAGACACATTGCTGTGTGCTTATGGCTCTCAAAATGGCTCTGGGATGTCAGATTATGCCCTCCGACAATGGGCTATTTAGTTATGCTTTAGGGAGGCGGGCTAGGATACCGGTAAATGTGTTGTAATCCCATCCCTTGCCTGCTGCTATCTGGCATTGTTCCATGATGGTTACGGCATCCGCCTCGTCTTTGATCTCGCTAATGCGTATATCTTCGCGCTGTTGCATCTGCTTTATGGTTTCCGCAATAGCTTCAGGTGTAAATTTGTCTTCTAACAATGTTATTCCTCTTCTGTTTTACCGTCCTCGCCAAGCAGTTCCTTCTCTTCTGCACGTGTAAATGTATGACTGTTGAGCAACGCATACCACTTCTCTACCTGCACAAAGTTGATTCGTTCGCGGTTTCTGCCACCCATGAAATAATCTCCCAAATAGGCTGGCTGCCCACCCATAATATCACGCAGGTTCACATATGCTATACACAGCTCAGTGAACTCTTCTTTTGAAAGTGTTCTACTGCCATCGGGATGCTTTTTCATGTGTCCTTTCTCTATCTGTCCTGTTTAGAGTTTTGCTCTTGATAAGATGGTATCGTCGCTCTCTTGGATCTTCAGCTAGCGTTATGGCGAATAGCCACTTTACTGTTATATCGTTGATAGCCGTATCAAATCTTATAGGATCTATCTTTAACTCGCTCATTTTGTGCTACCCTCCAACCGCTGGAAATCCTTCAGCAGTTGCTCTACTTCCGATCTTGGTATATCCATCTCTGCCCACGTCTTTAAGTGCTCGCTGTGACATCCCCGACACTTATGCCAAATACCACGTCCATCGCCATCCTTTCGATACAGAGACACGCCCGAAATGGAGCAATAGACGAGTGTTTGCTGTCTCATTATACACTATTTCCTTATAATCACTTCAAGTTTTTTGTTAGGAGGGCGGTTGAGCAATGCTGCCTGTTCAGGCGATGGTACAACAGGGCTTCGGTATTGTAAAGGGAAGGTCTCTTCTGGGTCGGGTTGGGCAACTGGATGATAACCACTCCTGCCAAAAGGAAAAGCAAGTCTGTACTTAGTCCCGTCAGGGGCTTCGATAACATCGCTTCCGTAGCCACCTGGAATAATGCGCTGCTCAATAGATTGCATAAGCGCAAGTGTAGCACTATTCGATTGCCCGCCTAGCACATCAGACAGTCCCAAAAACCAATGATCGACCCATCGCTGCTCTCTTCGGGAGAGGCCGATGATCAACCTCGGATCATAGAGCCATCCCGTGCGTTCTGAATGAGGCAGAAGATCCCAGAGCGTTGCGGCTTTGGGGATATGCCCATCTGCATAATAGTCCATAGGATTGTCGCTTTTTGGTTGCGCCTTACCTCTGCGTGCCTTCTTTGGCGGCAATGCTTGATAGCCCATAGTCTCCTCTCTCTGTCGAATGATAGGTGGTGATACCATGCCCATGTTTACGCGCCTTTCTCTGGGAGTGGATTACGCACCGTTGCGATTGCTTTTTGAGTCCTTGGAATAATAGTGATCCTTTTGAAATCTGGATGATCTGGGTGGTTCTGCACTGTGCAGTGGAGGTCAATTTCTGGAAGGTGATTTCCTTCTGCATCTGGCAATGCATCAGACGACACGAGGAAATTGACCGTGCCTTGCTCATCACCAGGCCAAAGTGTTTCAATTTTATAGCCTGGAGGAAGCATGAGCAGATCTTCTAAAAGTGATAGCTCTACTGGGATAATTGCTTTTCTCATTGGTTGGCCTTCCTCCTCAAAACAAAGGATGTTCCTTGTTCCGCTGCATCCTGATATGCGCCGGTGATTGCGGTCGATGTGGTTGTGATTATTTTGTGCGTTGCCCCTCCTGCGCTACCAGTAGTTACGATGCCAGTAGCTAAGAGAGCAAAGCAGTTGCAGGAATAGCGAGATGGTGGTGACGTAATTGCCCACCAAGGCGACTCTGCATAGATCGGGGCACCACACTTAGCACAATGACCAACAGACACAAATGACATCTTATGTCCTCTTTCGTTCTTCGGGCATAAAAACACGGTTATGTTCGATGCGATACTGACGAAACGCATAGCGCCCATGACAATACAACAGAGGTGGTGTTGTCGAGACAGTGCCATCCTCGTGCTTGACGATCATCGCACTGTGTAATGTCGAGATCGTGCCACACAGGGGACAACAGAGTAGCCAACGATCATCATTTATGGCTTTGAGTGGTTGCCCGATGTCACCACGCTGGTACTCTTTCATGTCGCGGTCATCTGTAACCGTTGTTACACGTGTCATCTCAGCCATATTTGATAGAGTCCTGTCTTGATGCCAAATTCACGATCACACGACCTTTCAAAATCTCACGACATACCGCAAGCACAATCTGCTGATCAAGCAATGGTGTCGCGCCTTGTCCAAGTTGTGTCGCAATACGGGTATAGACCTCTTGAAATTGTCTTGCAAGTTCTTCAGCGTTCATCTTGGTTCCTCACTGACATCTGCTATACTACTATTGGCGTCTGGTGCATACGGGCGTCTAGACGAAACCATGCTGTATGCACGCGGCATGTGAGTAGTTGAAAGTCTGCTGTAGCTCAATGGTAGAGCCGCCTGTAATAGGAGGGTTGCGGGTTCGATCCCCGTCAGCAGTATTCATTTTGCTCCTTTACTAGTTTATGCAATTCCAGTTTGCCCTCTCCATAAGATCTGTAATTTCTTCCGCTGTCGCTTTGTCTCCACTGGCTTCACTTCCTCCCATGTATAGAGATGTGTTGACCATTTGCCTTTGTGCGTTTCCCAGTCATCGGTAGACCACAGGTGAAAATCAAACGCATTATCATGCAGGACGACCACGCACTCACCATTACCAATTGGGCGTATATAAGGAGACAGTGCAGATTGTTGCCGAATGAGTCTATCCAGTTCGCTTGCTTCAGATCGGTTCATGGCATATCCCCTCTTCAATCGCGTGCTTGATAAGATCCTGACGCGTCCATCGCTCGCATATAGGACGGCTTCCAGCGCTTGCCAAAAGGACGGGCATCATGCCAAATGGCTTTCTCTGTACTGCTCTCATTGGTGGCTGTATCACCATCAGGAGTAGCACTGGCATCTTCAGCGTTGCCACTATCATCGACTGGACTTGGATCATCCGTACCCACATCGCCACCGGATGTGTCTTGTGATGGCGGGTCACCCGTAGTAGCAATTGGTGCAAAATCTCCAAGTTTGCCATCGTAGGAAAGCCACGGGATCACGGGTGTCGTGGTCCAAAATGTGTCCCCTCCATTCTTCACCGGTTCCTCACCACGAGCGGCCAAAACCTGATTGAGCGTCATACTTGGCAATCCGGCCAGCCCTTGTTGAGCCATCGCTAAGCTTTCTCGTGCGTGCAGTTGCCGCGCCTGCTCACTGATCATCGGAAAGAGAATGCACAAGTTGACAGCGTTGAGATCGTATCTGCCGTTTGGGAGAGCAGGGGCGAAGTCGGCGACCAATTCCCTGTTGAGATAATCCTCCATCAGCAGAAGCAGGGGGATAAGACCAACGTCCTCAGAGATCTCCTGTTGCGTCTCTCCGGTTGCGCGGTTGATATCGAAGGTGACACCGAGCTGCTGTGGGCTAATTTGGAGGATAGCGCAAATCTTTCTGACCAAGTAGGTCTGATATTCGAGAAACTGATTCTCTTTTGCGCTAAAGATCAAGGGGAAATGTTGCGCAGGATTGGGGCCACCAAACCAGAAAATTTCCTTCAAGCCACTGATGTCGCGATCATAGGTATCTCTGAGTGTCTCAAGTTGCCCTGCGCTGGCATGAGGAATTTGAAATGCGTGTGGAGGCGGTTTCTGACTCATCATCCGCATGGCCTGTTGTGTCGCTTCGATATCGGCCTTGATGGTTGCCACCAATACCTGCACATAGGAGAGCGAAAACCGATAGCTGGCTGGATTCAAAAAAGGCATGATCACTTCGTCGTTACGCAGGGGGACTTTACGTGATCCTCCTGGCTGCTCGTACAAATAACGTGGTGTATCGGGATTGCCATCCCAGTTTGACCAGATCTTGACCGTTGCTGCGTCCTCTGCGTAGAGTGCAATGGGTTTACGGTCTACCGTCATATTTTTGGACCAGGCCCCACGTCCAAGCACAATCATATCCTCCAAGACCGCGCTGGCTTGTTCGGGCCAATTCTGTCGTAGCTCATTTGGTTGGTCGAGGATGAGTTCCAAAGAATACTGAACCGACTTATCCCACTTACGGCGTGGATCTATAGGGGAAACAGCGATCTCAGCACGCCCCACTTGATCGCGACGTACATTGATACCAGCCCGTAGCCACTCGTCCGAATCCGCATAATAGCGCCATGTGGCAGCATTGGGCACACCCTGCGCTGATTTGGCATTATAGGACCAACCACTGCCACCACTTTGGGGATTGCTTTGGGTTGGAGACTGCTTGATGGTGTCCAGCAGCATCTCGCGGCGCTCACTCTGTTGCAACTCCCTGATAAAAGGTAAGAGTTCGGGATGTTGGTCAAGAATGGCAAGCGCACGGGAAATGTCCAGATAGTCAGCAGCATCAGCCCCTGATGATGATCGGATGGCCCGTTGTGTAGCCGTTGCCTGTGCCTGCTGAAGCCCAATGGATAAATCCCTGAACGCTCCTGAGAGGGTAGGATTTTGAGCAAGGGCATCCCAGTCAGCGTTTGCAACGGGCTTTATTTTGCGTCCACTGATCTGTGTAAGCTGGATATGCTTTTTCTTGTTATTCGGCTTCTTGCTCATGTCCTGTCCCTTTTACCAATGATGGGCAACATCAATAACCAGACGGTTATCTAATTGGAATACGCGAAACGGGAGCAATGCTCGCACTCCTAATCCAAACGAGGTTTGACCTTCAAAACTGCCTCCATATTTCAGATCTCTAAAGGTTTGATACCCTGCGATGTTGACGTTTGGGAGAGTTTGTCCTACCACTGCATTGTACGTGGGCTTCCCGTTGCTGTATGCGGGTGCAAGGGCAATAACACGTAGTTTGGCCCCGCCCTGTAGTGGTATCAATTTTCCCTGTCCTTCAGAGTAAAAGGCGCTGACATAACTGACACTGTAACCAGACGCTGGTCCGCTCTCATCAATGACCATGCGATCGTAACAGGTGCTTTCCCCCGTGCGTACGTTGGTGATCGTAGACGTGCTGGATTGGTTGAGCACTTTTGCGCCACTCCCCCACGTTATCCCGCAATAGGTAGCTGATGGTGAGGCAAGTACAGGTGCACTCATCAGCGTGGATAGCGTAGCGATGATCACAAACAATACCGCTAAAACTGTCTTTTTCATGGTACTCCTTATCATGGTAGTCTCACTCTTTTCCATGTGGTCGGAAACGCACCACCGGTTACGTTCCGCTCAATAAAATGCGTCTCACCACATTTACGACACCACTGAACAATGACCAGATCTGAGCAGGTGATGTGGTACTCATGTGTGCATATGCATGTACTAGGAATAACGCCTATCATAGGAAATGGTTGTACAGTGTTCACTCGTGTTCCCCCTTCTTATAAGGAATCACTTCTATATCATCTATTATCAATTCCACGTACGCTACCAACTTTTCAGGTTTCACGAGAACGCTTGCCACACCATAGACTGCCTTGCCCGTTTCCGCATCGACAATACGCATTACAGGAACGTTCTCTCCTTTTGAATAATCGAACACAAGTTTGAGTTTGCGTTCCCCCTGCTCAATGTTACCATGATTTGGTACGGCGACCACCTATTTTGACTCCTCAATACCTAATTGCTTTGTGATCCTGCTAAAGGTTTCATCTATGAATTTGCAATCTCGCATGGCTTGCATTGAATTCACTCGACTGAGCATAATACTCTCTTCCATCCTCTGCTACGATGCCAATGCTGATCAGGTCTATCATTTTGCCGTCATCAATGAATTCTGCATCGATATAATACTTCAATGAATTCCTCCTCTCCCGATTTCCCTTTTCACCCTCGATAATCCCTGATGGCTTGCCAAACCTGCTCTCCCGTAAGCCCCCTGCTTGCCCCTTGCCTGAAGAGATCATCCCTCACACGACGTGCGTGCTTATTGATGAGGCCCAGTTCATACGCATCATTTGGGAAAGGCTCACCATGACGCCAACCGCTACAAACCCCTCGGTCATAGGCATCGCAACGCTCATGATATGCGTGTGCAAGTTCTTCTAATGCAAGATCCTCTGCTGTTGGCTGGAAATGCGCCAGATACTCTTTCCTGAAGAAGTCTGAGGCGAGTGCTTTCCTGAGATCTGCAATGCTAACAAATTCATTAAGGTATTCCATATTCCTCCTAATGCACTCCAAATAGCGTAAGAACAACGACGATTAAAGCCAGTACTGCAATAATCCCGTAGCATATGGCGCGGATCGTATCACGTGATATCCCTGCACTAATGGCAAGATCCCCTGACCGAACAAGCACGAATAAGAGAATGATAAATGGTGGTTGTAAGAGAATGGTCATCTATCCCCTCCTCGACTTTAGGTGATGTGGCATGATGCCTTTCTCTGGAATGCCATCATCAAAGTGAAGCTCCAGCCCCAACGCACGGGCAATACGCCAGAGATAGTACTGCTTGTGGTAAGACTCTCCTGTAAGGAGTGCGTCTTTGAACATCTCCTCAATATCACTCCGGTGCAAGAGTTCAAATGCAGTGATATCAATGGCGGGATCTTCGATAGTCTCAGTATCGAATACGAACTCACCATTCTCGACAATCGGTTTCCCTGACGAATCGAGACGATAATAGGTCAGGTGTGCCTCATTGATACTCTGTATATCGAGGTCAATCTTGATGGCCGTGACATCCTTGATGGGTTCCCCCGTCTCAAGATCTTGCACGTGGGTTCTAAACCCAACTGGCTCTTTCGGATCGCAGTAGATGCGAATACGACGTTTGTAGGTCATTCTGCTAGCTCCATATCTGGGATACGCTCTATAATCTCCCGCATGGCCTTTCTGTCCAGATCAATAGGAGTAATATTCTCTACAACATGCTCAGCAAATGAACAAAGGAATTGACGAATACGCTCTTTATCGTGTGCCTGACAATCAATGATGCTCATGAGATTGCGTGTTGCATGATCAAATTGTTGATATGGGGGAATATACGGATCAAACGAGTAAAATGCATTTGGTGCGGCTTTCACATATCCCTCATGAGTCGTCTTTACAAACACTTAAGCATAGTGCTCGTCCCCAATTTGTACCGTTAATTTCCGATGTTTGCCCACTTTTGATCTTGCTCGGCCATCTGTAGGAGCATCGGGCAAGATTTCATTCTCCCAGAAGATGCTCCTGATCTCATTTAGTGGCCCAATAGATTCCAGCCATTGCCGTATGTCAGCAGGAAGGCCGTGAAGGTATTTTTGGAATGCTGCTCTACGATAAGGGAGCATCTCACTGTCCTCCTCTCGTTTTCAGATGTTTTGATAAACTTGGTTCTGTCTCATGGCATATTGAAATTGGGTAATCTGGTTGCCGTGATTTGACCCATTCCATCATGAGGTCCTCCGCCATTTCTCGCTGTTTCACCGTCCCCTGAACAACATAGCGATTTGCCACAAACACGCCAAAGTCATAGCCAACCAGTTTATCCTTTATAAGGAGTCTGGGATAGGTAAAGAACTCAATAAGGCAAACCGGTATATTGTTTGTGCCCATCTTAATCTCTCCTCAGTTCCGAGATCGGAGCCTCAACAATCTGTACCTCTTGCCCATCTTGGATAGCAATACCCATGCAATTCGTAATCCCTTCAGCTCTGAGGCGCTTGATTACCGCTTCCAATTGGGTGAGTGTTACACCTTTAAAGATGAGCAGGTACTTTTTGTCTGGCTTGAGTTCAATCACGTTCTCTACCGCTTGAAACACTGGCATGTCGGTCATAATCCGAACCTCCCACTCAGAATCTGTTGCAGTATTTTTCCCGTGTTGGCCTGTCTCCGGTCAAGCTCAGTACGGGCGTCCTCATCTAGGTGATCAAGCTCAGGATCATCAAAGGTGCGTGGTTGCGGTACCTCCATAGCGGAACTGCCATACCCGCGTACAATCGCAATCTCACCCCCCAGGCTTGCACCTTTCACGCAGAGCATCAAGGCCGATACGGTATCGTCGTGTACCTTCACGCCGTCCTGTTGGCTATCGGGTGCCCCATAGACGATGTTACGCGAGACAGTGATTTTGTATCCGTAAGCTTTCAGCTCAGCAATCACAACCAGAATATTGGGCAGGCTGATTTGTCGATGTTCAATAGCCAGTTGTAACCCTTCGACCATCTCTTTCTTGCGTGCATTCGTCCAGACGACCCCTTCAACGGTCAACCCTGCGTCAACCAAGCGCTCATAGAGTGGATCGCCCACACCCGTGGCATCCATTGTGACGGAGGCTCGATTGTATTTGTATGCCAGGGCAATCACCCGAATCAACTGAACACGGTAATCCGTTTGGTTATCTCTATCGTAGCCTACAACACGACCTGTAGCCGCATCCATGATCATGATCACGCTGAAGTCTTGATGTTTGGCAGGGTCCCAGCCCAAAACGTAATAGTGGCCTGGAATGGGCGGCTCTTGGTAGGTGTTGTCTGTGATGATCCGCTTGGGATTACGAATGCAGCCATCAACGCGCTTGAAGACGGTGGCCGCGTCCGCTAAGAATGCAGCTAATATCTCCTGTCGAAACGTCTCTTCTGGGAGCTTCCTGCGCATCTCTTCAATGTAAGCTGGATCGAGGTAAGGATTGATCATGGATGGGGCCGAAAATGACCAGTACTCTGGCTCTAATGGGTCCTGCCCATATTGATAGAGCTGCCAGAACCAATCGTGGCCCTGTGGTGTGCTGATGAAATCGGCATCCCCATCGGTATCCATCAGCATCGGCATGAGGATTTCAAGCCATGCCCGTGCCTTGATATTGCGGCACTCATCCATTGTCAGGTGATGGACGCCGTCGCCACGCAGATCGTCAGGATTCTTAGCAGAGCGAAACTCAAAGTCAGAGGAGTAGAGCTTACACCGCAGGTTGGTGTAATTTGGTCTCGTCGTCATTTCACTGCGCATGGCCCGCACAATCGTCTCGAAGGCTACATCAGCCTGTTTGTAGGTTGGGGCTACCCACCAATTGAGTGACTTACGACGCTCAACGCCTTTTTTGACATGCTCGTTACAGCAGCCTAGTGTCTTACCAGCACGGCGACCCCAACAGCCAATACGAAATCGCGCCCGCGCATTGTGCAGTCGAAGCTGTCCTTTATGCGGAGTGTAGAGACCGAGTCTTACTTTTTTCGTTGGCTGCTCTGTGGCCATGCCCATAATCCTCTCATTTGCTGATAGGTGGGCTCCCTCCCCCGTTGCTCTCTTTCATCAGGGTGATCATCCCAATGTGCTTGACTTTGCAAAGTGCTGCCAATTGTATTTATTATTTCCAAATCTCTTCTGGGTATTCCTCTTGCACTGTATCCGTGCTCAGCTCGTCTTAATCCTTCATTGGGGGATACATACAGATTGACCTGTCTGGACAAGATTGGACATCTCCAGTCAAGCAAACATCCAGCATCGCGTAGTACACTCGCAGGGATGGCAATGAAGTACGTGCCATCGGGTCTCCCGTTGAGATCTTTGTTGGCAATTAAGACCCAATCTCTGGTCAGTAATCCAGATGCCCTTGCTTTGTTCAAATCGATAAGTATCCATTCTGTAATCCCATGCAGTTCATCTGTCCAGCCATAGAAGTAATGAGACCCATATCCCTCTCTTATTTTTGCCAACTCTGTCTTCGTGCCATTATCTCGACGCGCCCGAATGGTCCAATCCCTTTGTTCATAGCGAGGGCGTCGGAGCCTGACAGCAATATCCCCACCCTTCATCTTCACCACAAAATCGGTAGCCTGTTTCCTATCCTTATAATCAGAGGCAATTGCTAGCTCAACGAGATGGTGCATCTGTGTATTGAGAATGGCAAGAACCTGATCCTGATAGGAGCCTTCCCATGCTCTATCCTGCTGATACATATTTCTCCACCTCATTTCCATACTGATCAAATCCCTCCCGCTTCTCTCTGCTAAAGACATCCAAGCGAGGACCAGGGCTAACTTCTTTCACGAGATCATAAAACTCATCGGGTTTGCGACTGTGCTCTCTGACTTTAGCCGAGAAGTCCAATCGCTTGCCAAGAGCGAGCAGGGGCAGGTTGCCTTTTATACAGAAAAGCACATGCTCCGTTGAATACATCCATGAGAATGGGGTAAACCCAACATTCTTAACCCAGGTCAGTAGACATTGATATTTAAAGCCCCAATGCTCAGCAAGCCTGAGCGCCATTGGAAGGTATTTCTGTGTTGTCCAGAGATAGAGGTGGCAGTCATCTCCAGTCAAATCTGGCAATGGAAAAGCTTTCAACTCTTCCTCGTTCATTGTGGGATAGTCAAACTCCATTTGATTCGGGCGTACATCCCGTTCGATTTTCTGCATGAGCCACGGGGGATCGACGACGAGACAGCTATACTTCCCTGTAGGAAGTTCAACCAGTTTGGTTCTAAGCTCTTCGTTAAGGGCCTGTATTCGTTGGCGTTTGACTTCTCGCTGTACTGCTTCTTCCTCTTCCCAAAGAGCCTCCCTGACTGCACTGCTCACTCGCTTGCCCTCTTCCTCTTTTCGCTGTACTGCTTTCCTCACAACTATTGCTCTCTTCTCTTCTGGCAGGGGTGCGATGGCTTTAGCATCAGGAATGGTGAGTGTACCTTCTTTGATGTGAGGAATAAGCTCAGGAGCCTTATTCGCTATCTTTTTTGCGTCAGCAATATACTGAGAATTAGTATTTAGCATTTTTGCGGCGATTTGTGTAGATTTGCCTTTATCCTCCAGCGCTTGGTCAAAACTTTGACTAACCGCTGGAGCAAATACACTTACTTTATCTCCTCCACCCTCTGATTGTCTTTTATTAGCCTCCTCCTCAAGTTTTGTTAAAACACCCAATGCGATAGCTGATAGTTGACTACTGGTAAGGTGGCGACGTTTCACATTGAGACTGACAGCAAACGCCACAAGTGACCCTTTGCTGTCCCACTCCTGAAAACGTGGCTCAACCCCTGCTTTCAAACAGGCTCTATAGCGATTGCGCCCATCAATGATCTTGCCTTGATATGTCCAGATAGGTTGCTGTAATCCATTGGTGCGTATATCTTCAATAAGCTCGTCAAACTCTTGCCCTTCGATGAGGGGAAAGAGATTAGCCACTTCGTGAAACTCCAGTGCTGTTTCAGCAATCACACGCTACTCCTGTTCACTCTGCTGTACACGCAACGCACGCACCGCATCAATCGCAAACTCTAGCGCATTAGCAATCTCGCGACCATTTGGCTCATCGTCGTCGATTGAACGCGGTGGCATGGTCTCGATAACCCATGCGCTTCGTCGTACAAGGCGCTTCAGAGAGCGCAAGACAATGATTGCATATTCCTCATCACTGAATGGCCGGACATCGTTTCTTCTGCTCATACTGTTTACTCCTCATTGTCACCAAACTCTACACTGATTTCTGGCTCTTCTTCGTCTGGCTGCACTTCTTGTGGTGTATCATCTGAGACTACTTTTCTCGGATCAGTGCCGCGCCCCCAGAATGTCTCGACAATAACCTCAATGGCACCGCCATCTTTATCCGTCAATGCCATCTGCTCCGTTGGCATTCCACGCGCTAACCTCTCTGTATCCAATGCCAATTTGAGTAAGTTCACCACTGCCATTGAGCCAAACGCCTTAGCATCCATCAGCGTCTTGATTTGTTCAAGGGCCTTGGCTTGTTGTGTCGTCCCAATGAGCGCATGTCTGTCGTTCATCTGCTGTATTGCTTTAAGTCGCTTTTTTCGTTCTTTCTCTGCTTGTGCTCTATCGCGTGCTATAATACGTTCTTGCCATTTATGTTCAACTGACCATTCTTTGAAATGCCTGAGCAGTGTTGCGGCGGTCGGTGTCTTCTTGGTGTCCCCCTGGTTCAATGCCTGAAGCTTCTGATGTCGCGCCTCTGCAAGAAGCAAAAGGCTACGATCATCCCCAAGATCATAATATTCTTCAAAGGCACGGGCGGCCTCAGGTGTCTCTCGCATGCTCCACCTCCAATGAGTTTTCAGCACTTTTCAAAAATCCACCCAAAAACCTCTTGACATATTTATATATATATGTTATTCTATGATCAGTGAATGAATTGAGCTGAAAGCAAGGAGACAAAGACAATGGCAATGAAAAATTGGACCGCAAAATCCACCAAAAGAAACACTGATAGCGCACGTAGCCGTGCTGCAAAAGTCGCTGAATACGATCGATACACAAAGTCAATCGGCCGCGATGCGGGGAAAAAAGCCGCATATAAAGCCGGTTTTGAGGCCGGTAAAGCGGGAAGTGCTTCATTTGAAGCACTTTGGACATACGAGAAAACGCTGACCCTGAACATGAGTGCCAAAGAGTGCGATGCTTTCCATAGCGGTCATTGGGCTGGCTCACACGGCGAAGAGTCTGAGTTCTAGGAGGTAGCATGCAAGCACCTAATAAGATGGGTCGCCCGTATGTGTACGACCCATTGAAGCCCCGTAGACAGCGGGGAATACAGATTACTGACGAGCTATGGGAAGCGCTCAGCAAGGTTGCTGGTACCGGCAAAGTAGCGCAGTACATTGAAGAGGAACTGCGCAAGATTCCAGAAATCGCCGCGTTGCTTGAACACGTTGAATAGTTATGCATGCGTCTCCTCCGCCTTAATGCGTTCTAGGAGCGTTGCCGTTTGGCCGGTATGCTGTTCCCAGCGTGCAAGGGTCACGCTGGCATATTCAGGGGATACCTCAACTCCATAGCATGTATGCCCTAAATTTTCGCATGCAACAAGAGTAGATCCCGATCCCAAAAACGGATCGACTATAAGCATATCAAGCTTGATATATTCCCCTATAATACTTTCAAGTAGCCTGACAGGTTTTTGTGTTGGATGTACGCGACGCTTGGTGTCTTCACTCTCAGTACCTAATGCGCCATGCCACAGGACAGAATACACGCGTCTTTTGTGGCGTTGCATTGTCCATATCAATTCAAAGTCTGCCAACCCTAACACATTTCTCGTAGCCTCATTTTTTTTATCCCAAACCATCCACGACCCACTTTTACCACAATCTGGCAAGGTGTCCACATAATAATCGGCCCCAAAGAGGAACATTTCTTTTGCATGAGGGAAACGATAGAAGAGGAAGGATGCATCAAAATCTTTATCATCACCAATCACATCCTTGTAGCCCTTGCTTGCTTTTATTCCCTTTTTAGCATTATCAGTGGAATACGAAAAGGACGCATCAAGACGCATTCCATAAGGGGGGTCGCTAATGACTGCCTGTACTACTCTTTCACCGAGAAATGTTTGCATTGTCTCACGGTCCATGCAATTAAATACGCCGACTTTATGCCTTCCCAACTGCCAGATATCCCCAACCTTCGTCCGCGTCTCTACCTCTCCAAGCAGATCATCCTCATCTTCATCCCGTAAAGTCTTGCCACCTTCATCACCCAACGCCTCTAACATCTGCCGGAGCGTCTCCTCATCAGTGCCCAAACTTGCCAGATCAAAGCCAGCGTCTTGCTGTTCTTGGAGAAGTTCAGCAAGGAGTTCCTGATCGGGATTGGAGAGGCGAGCGGTTTCGTTCGACGCGGCCATGTATCCTTCAATATCCAGCTCTGTCCAGTGATCAGGAACAATCGTAACATTCCATCGTTCGAGATGAGGACATTCACCAGCCTCTAGCAATTGGAGAGCCGATGTTGTCACGCATTCATGCGCAACAATCTTATATTTGCCGTCGGGCAGAGCCTTGACTATTGCATCGTCAACTTGACTAAAACGACGCAAAGACGCCTTTACACGCTCAATTTGTTCTTGAGGGTGTTTATTATAGTTCCGTTCATGAGGAATAAGGTCATAAATGGAAACCGTTCTATGCTCAACTGCTTCCATATTTCTCTCTCCCAAATCGTTTGGCATTGGCAGCCTTAATCTTTGCTATGGCTTCTGGTGAATGTTTGTGTCCGAGATGACTTTTATTGCCCTTGCTCTTTTCTCTCAGGAGTTGCTTCGTTTCCTCTGAATGAGGGTGTCCACGACCTTTCAATTTGGCGCTAATTTTTGCCCTTGCTTCTAGTGAGAGTGTACGCCCCTTGGAAGATTCTCCTATCTTCCGCTTGGTTTCTTCTGATTTATTTCTCCCCAATTCTGCCCATCGTTCACGGGTAGCATCAGAAACATGATGTCCCTTGGCCCCCTCTCCTATCTTCTGTTTATGCTCCTCTGTGTGATGCCTTCCCCTAAGTTTTGCTCTACTCTTAGCATGGATCTCTTCTCCCAAAAAGCCACCTTCTCCACCATCTGCCATATTTGTAAGCGGAGCACCTTGCTTGCGATAAAAGGCAATCCAATGGCGTTCGCGTTCATGCCATTGACCAAAGGGGACTTCCTCCACAATATTGAGAATAGGCTTTTGCTCTTTATCTTTTAAAGATTTTAACCAGGATGCTTTATGCGTTTTTCGCTTATCGTCAAGATGTCCCTGCAATCTTCTGCAAGGATCATCTGATTTACCAATGTAGCGAATCTCTTGAGTATTGGGATCAATAAGAGCATAAATGAAGGTGGTTTCGGGGTTGGGCTTGCCTTTATGGGCAGAAGGTGGTAAGGTCTCCATTGTCTGTAGCCTCCGAATCAGGTTACTGACTTGTCTAGGGAGTGCTGATACACTCCCTAGACACAACAATTTTAGACCTTCATTATACCACAAATCAGCCTCCAAAGCCGGTTCATTGTATATCACAACAATACTCCTACCCTGGCCGAAACGCGCCAAACTTGCAACAAGCTTTGCAATCTGTGCATCAGGATGTTGTCGATAGTTGCGAGGGTGTGGCACCAACTTATCAAGTGCCACTATTCTGTTTTGCTTGATATGCGACTCACTTTGAACCACGTTCAATCCTTCTGTCATGTCGTGCGTACAAGATGACTACAAGACAGTATACGCCAAAGCCAGATGAGATACAACGGGTCAATTTGGATGGCTTTTTATACTATAGGTAGGAGACATTGATTGATACCGCAAGTCTGCACATGCTGTTGTACTGTTGCAATGACCTGCTGTACAGATTAGCGAGAACCGGATGTGGTGGCAATGCTGAGCATAGGTTCCCGCATTGCTCTACAGGCTGAATGAGGGCATTATGCTGAAAAATGGATTCTTTTTTTGCCCGCAATTTGTATACCCAAGGAGGGGTTCCCGCAAAGGCGGCTGTCGTTTGGCTTGATACGCCCGATTAGGAATAGCACGGTCCAAATGTTCCCAAGCCCGACCGAGGGATTGGAACGTCTTTAGCTCTCTCTGTTTCATGCTTTTCCGCCTTGTCCAAATGTTCCCAAGCCCGACCGAGGGATTGGAACTGATCATCGGTTTGTCCTGGTGGATGACTTCAACTCTGTCCAAATGTTCCCAAGCCCGACCGAGGGATTGGAACGGGCCGATGGGGACACTCGACCTGAGGCATTAGAACGTCCAAATGTTCCCAAGCCCGACCGAGGGATTGGAACGAGAAACATACCTAACCACCAACGAGGCATGTCGAGTCCAAATGTTCCCAAGCCCGACCGAGGGATTGGAAGATTATAACAACGACGTTAAAATCGACGCTCCAAAGAGTTGCACTATCCTCTTACGCGCTAACGGCTGTGTTTGTGCCCTAACAACCGTTAGGAAAAGCCCAACTAAGCGATGAACTGGCAACAAAAAAGCTCCTGACCTATCTCTTCCAGGAGCTTTTTGAATACCTCTTCTTTGTTGCCATTACAGCAACCAACGCATGGTGCTCACCTCCTTTTTTCTCACCTCGTCTATTTTATCCCAAAGAGCAACAAAAACCGAACCTCTACCGTCTCTAGAAAACGAAAAAGAGGTTCGGTCTTTACTGCACGGGGTATGTCCCCAAAAGGTTGTCTCAAGCCCATACGGGAACTATGTTAATGCCATTTAAAGCACTGAGGCAATTGTTTCAATCCCTGCTCAGGATCAGGTCGGTCTATTTGAGGAGACCGCCTGAATTATTTCTCTGCCTAAAAGAAGTCCACCACACATAGTATAACATACGGTTTTAGAGGTGTGTCAATCCTGCTTTAGATATCGCTTATGCATATCCCTGATCACTTGCTCTCCCACTGGCTTCTCTCGATTGCGGTCGCGTTCAAGGCATATTTCCAGTGGAACATGACGAAAGTCCTGTATCTCGACATCGGCCTCAAAAAGAGATGCTATTTCTTCTATGCGAGTCCTATGCTTTGGCTCAAAATTGGTATCGTCAACAACCACATCATAGCCTCTCAGGAGGGCAGAGTCGATCATGCTGTCTCTATCAGCACACACCTGCTCCTCTATCTCTCTTGTCCAAGTGGCTTTCTCCCCAAAGAGCATCGCCCGCAATGTATCCTTATTGATACGGACGATGTTAGGGTTCTGCTCTTGATATTCTTGTGCCCAAGTCGTCTTGCCCGATGCTGGCAGCCCGATAGCCATAATTACTTTGCTCATCTCTGTCTTCCTCCATGATATGATACACTTACCAGTGATCTCTCCAAGATTGCAAGCGAAAAATTAGGGGGACTATCACAATACTCTTTCATCCCCCTCCACTTCTCTACCATCTTGTTCCTTGTGCAAATAGGCAGATTCCAATAACGACATACATGCCTAAAATGAGACAACTTTGAATGATAATGATCTTCACTGGGAACGGTTTAGGTTTCCATTCTAGCATCAAATGGACGTGATAAAGAACACCCGTTATCCCCCAGAACAGCACCAGAAGAAAGATGAATGCTACCAATAGATACCGTATTCCATGCTGAGCATACACAAGTGCCCCAAGGGTGCCTGTGATAACGCAGCTAAGATCAAACAGAAGTCTCCACATTGATTCTCTTTTTAATTGACTGAACATACGTCCCTTCCTTCTCTACAGTTTACTACTTGTCGCTATCCTTGTCACTATGACCAGAAAGACGCTGTAACTCCTCATCAGAGTACTCCACAAGCACGCCATCAACGCGCCTGTAGGGGGTAATCTGCGTCACTCCTAGTGCTTTCAACTTTTTGATCTGCCCTATCATCTCATCAAGATTGTCATAAAAGTCATGTGCGTTGATTTCTCGTAAATGCCCAAAGACGGGCGTGATAACGATCCATCCCAGTGCAAAAGGTGGTGTGTTCATTCCTTATTCAATATCTCCACAATTTGAACAAGCTTCTGAGGATCAATCTTATTCCAGTTCAGGGTCTTCAGAAAGACCACATTTGTTTGCCTGATGGCCTCTACTCGTGCTTCAGGTGTAGCTGGCTCTAGTCTCGAACGCACTCCAAAGTGGGACTTTTTACCCACCTCGCGCCCATCTTTATAGAACCTACTGCCATCCTCAAGAACAATCTGTCCGGTTGGAGTAACATGATCGACTTTCACCAATTTGAGAGATCCGTAATTGTCTGTGTGTTCGATCAGTTCATCACCTTTTTTAACGTCGTCTTTTAACATGTATATTCATCCTTTTCGTAAACACGAATGTATGCGCTGGATTACGTCCAATGCTGCTTTTTCCATATCTGCGTGATCCTCTTGCAAGAAGAGAGCGATCTCAGAGTCCATCGGCCATGTATCAATCAACCTCACGCGTCTGTCGCCGTCTGCCCACGCTCTGGTCTCGGTCGCAAAACCATCCTCGATCCAGACTACCGGATTACGAGAATGATTGCGAAGAAACCAACGTACTGCCAGCAGCTTGCCATCTTGCCCTGCGTACTCAGGATAACGACGCAATGCCCAGGCTGTCGCATGGCGGCTTTGGGGATAGGCGACCGGAAAGGCGGTTGTACCAGATCGGCTATTCCATTCTAACGCACCTGTGCCCCACGCAGTCATCCACACGGGATAGATCTGTGGATCAGCCTCAATGGCACGAAGCAAATGATAGGCCATTGGGATCGGCCAGCATATCCCGCAACCGTCCCATATTTGGCGGCGTTCATCAATGTCTTTCAGGTTTGGAATGCTAAGCACACCATCGATATCCAGAAAGAGTATTATTTTCATGACTAGATGTTTTCCCATGCACATCGAATATTTTTGAGTGACCACATTATGCAATCCGACGACACACGCGGATCTTTTTGTCCAAATCTTGGATGTCTGATCCATTTCCCAGACTGCCAATATTTCCCGTAGCCACTCATACGCTGAAACATATTCCCATCGGCTGACACAACATCTGCATAGCAAGAAATGTAACGGTACATCTCCATCTGTTTGTGTGGACTACCACCGAGGAGGTGGACACGCCGTCCTTCTAGCAACGGCAAAAACTCAAATTCAACCGATTGGACGCCACCATATCTGGACACAATAGATAGTCCAATCGCCATATGAGATGGAAGCAATGCAAGTTGGCTCACAACTTTCGGTACAATAAGCGGAACCTCGCAATAGCTTGAGATCTGCTCATACTGGTACAAGGTTCGATCAATATCGGCTTTTGATACGCGCAACTCATTCAGATCTGGAATGATAGCATAGCGAGGGTGTAGTCGCTTGCAGATCACCAGATGACGGGGCCAATTCGGTTCCTTGTAGTTGATATCGACAAAGCTAATAGGCACATCGCACGGAGTCTTATCCGAACGCATACCGATGAGCCAGCCAGCTTCTTGAGACATTTCTGCATATGTTTTGTTGTTGCCAGATGTATAGATCAGATCAATCATGCTGTCCTCTGCAAACTCCGACCATATCGGATGGCCTCATTCATTGTCCAATTGTCACCCGACACCCACAGCCACTCATCGCGATTTGCGATTAAAACGTAATTGTCTCCTTTTCCATAGTGTAAACGAAGGCTGTTTTTAGCCTCGTCAAACGATACAACGATGACCGGATAGGAAGCCCTGATTTCAGCCGCCAAAGCCCTGTAGGACTCTGCTGTAAGGGGTTGTTGAGACGCTACATTGGTGGCTACATTCATGCTTCTATTCTTTGCCCACCGCTTTGCCCACGTGACCATATTACCGAGATACACGGTCTTATCGTCACCTTTTATCTTTGGCTGAATAAAGGTGCATAGGTCTTTTACATCCTGCTTTGTCAACACAACTGGAATCAATACCTGGAGCTGCTCTTTGATCTTTGGATAGGTGTCATTTGTGACAGACGGGCTATATTGATCCTCTGTAATCCATTTGAGTAAAAGCTTTTCTTCATCGGTGAACGCAGGAATGAATGACCTTTCTTTCAGGGAGTTCAAAGCAGGTTTTGAAGAATGCAGATCATCATTCGTTTCTTTGTTTTGATGTTGAGTAGATGATAGGTCTGTATCTATGAAGTGTCCCTTAGTAAACGGGTCCTCGTTTACTTGTAAATGGGTCCTCGTTTACTTGTAAATGGGTATCGTTTACGAATAAATGGGTATCCGGTTTACTTGTGGACGGGTTGTCAGATGACCCGTTTACTTGTAAATCAGTGACCGGTTTATTTGTAAACGCGTTTACTTGTGGACGGGTCATATGTGGAGGGCGTTCTGGCAATGCACGCATGCGTCTATTCACTTCTGCATGATCAAGCAGATACTTATAGGTGTCCTTCCCCTGTACTTTATGAGCCTGCCTGGAGAGGAGTCCTTCCCCTATCAATTCGTCAAGGCTGTCTATAATGACGTTGCGCCCAAACATGCCGTACATGCCAAGGTTCCACTGAGCGTAGCTCATAGATACATTGAGATCGCCGCCTCTCTTGTGATTGGTCCAGCCCTCCATGATTGCCAAAATAAGCGCCTTACAGTAGGCAGAGGCCTTGCATTTTGACTTGGCGGTATCAGGCTTTTTGTATGTGCAGCCAAGGCAGATCTGCAAGAAATCTTCCCTGAACTCGACATAATAATAATTGGCACGATGCTCAATAATACTCTGATTCATGGCTATCCTCTACTATAAAAACGCTCAACACGTCAACCATATGTCATGTACTGCTTGCACTATACGAATAATTGCAAATTCCTTATTTGCCTCTTGTGCTCATCCGCTAGAATCAAGAAGCGGGTACGTAAACCGCTTGCTTTATGTCTTGGAAAGAATGTTATGAATAACTACCCAAATCCCTATAATCCAAATGGCCCGACGATGCCACCACAGCGGCCCGTCAATCGCTCAATCTTTCGTTGGTATTGGCAAAGGCACCCACTCATCAAAATCCTCATTGGTTGCCCTGCTACCCTGCTGATTGGTTTCATCCTGCTTTTTGTCGTGGCGCTCGGTGTGGTTATCGTCTCACCGCCTAAACCTGCGAGCGTCATCGCCAGCACTGCAACGGTGAGACCGAGCGCCGTCCCTACCAGGGCAAAGCCCACAACCGCGCCAAGCCCAACACCTAAACCGACACCAACCGCTACACCAACTCCTACACCAACTCCTACGCCTGCACCAACCGCAACACCAGTACCACCCACGCCTACACCGGTACCCGTAACGTGCAATGGCACACAAATAGAAGGAGGTTGTTACAGCTACGATGCTACGGGCGGATCACTCGTGTACAATCCACCCTCTAGCTTCTGTAGCTACTTCACCTGCGTCTCCACCTTCTGGACATCAACCAATGGCTACGTGGTCAAGTGTGGCGACGGGAAACACTCCCACAGTGGAGGTGTAGCCGGTGCATGTTCACGCAATGGCGGCGTCGTTGCAACCATTTACCAGCATTGAATCTGTTGATATAACGTTGGAAAATTGTGTTAAAATAGGCGCAAGAAAACTAGCTACCCATCAGGTAGCCCTTTTCCCGATAGCCTGTGGCTTACCCTGTTCTCGCTAGTTTAGCCGACCAATGTGAGCAGTGTAAGCCAGTGGCTATGCAGCGTTCGGATCTGATTGTTTGGGCTGATACCTTTGGGCATCACGGTAACGCTCGATTTCCCCTCGCTTATATTTCCATGCTCCGCCAATCCTGTAACCAGGGATCGCTCCACCTTCCATCATGCGAACAATAGTTTTCCCGCTTACTCCCAATATCCTGCCAGCCTCGGTAGCAGAGAGCATATCGTCAGGGCTTTTTTCTTCCGTCATAGCTAATTAACCTCCTCTGTCTCGTTTGGGCTATGTGCCTAGTGTAAGGCTCAATGACCAGTTTTGTCAAGTGTGCATAAGTTCGTCCCATTATGTCTAATTTGTCTTGACATGTCTAGTTTGGTGTGACATAATTAAAGGGTGAGGGAAAGTCTCCCACGCAGACAAGGACAAGACAATGGCAACCACAACAATCAGCAAAATCCAGAGACAGGCAGAGCGGGTAGCAGCTCGTGCAGCATACATCCAGACAGCAGAGGTTTCTCTACATGGTGACTATGCTCTCGTCAAGAGTGAGTTCGACGCTGAAGAGATCTACCGTGTGCAGATTGAAAATGGGTTGCCAGTGAGCTGCAACTGCCCTGACTTTTACTACCGTAGCCGTCGTGATCCAAGCCATGTCTGCAAACACATGGAGGCAGTTGATGTATGTTTAGCTGCAACACTTCCTCTTATGGGGACTCCTGAAATGAGGCGTATGGTCAGGTCGGCGGAGTCGATTTTCAAAGTACGCAGATCAGCCCCTAACTCTCAACTCATTGCGTCGATGCAGTTGCCGGAAGGTACAAAAGTGGTCAAAGTGGCAAAGAATGCAAAGAAGAACGCAAACGCTTTTGTTCTGGTTCTTCCTTTGGTTGCTGCTGAAGAAGAGGTCGTTATCGTTGAAGAAGTCGCTCTGGTAGAGGTGACCGAACTAGAGGAGGTTACAAAGCCCATTGTTGCAGAGGCTCGCAGACAACCAATTGAGAAAAAATGGAATTTGCCCGCGTGGATGTTGTTTGGAATGCCCTATGTACGCAATGGAAGCACGGTGTTTCCGAAAGGATTCCCCATGATTGAGGCAAATATTCCCACGATTGCTACTAAAGTTCCCACAAATGTTGTTTCGTTGTCCCCTGATTGCCTCCCAATTGCTGCATAGAAAGGAACCGAAAATGATCACTCGTAAAGCGCTTATTCAAAACCTCCAAGCGATGAATCTCGATACCGTCTTACTTGAAGGCTTCCGCCGCTCAACAGGGCAAAGTGGTGGGTACCGAGGTCATGCGGCGGAGGTCGCACTTGAGAAGGTCATCACTGGCGTGAGCCATTTCTCGCAAGCTCACTACTACACGGTTCGCGAGCATCGTCATGATACCCCAAAGTGGTTTCGCCAGCTCTACACAGAACTGGCATGGGCGACTGGCGATATCACGCCTGGGTCGATCTTGCAGGCGCTCGCTGTATAACAAAATAGCTCTCGTCGACAAACGAGAGCCTAGCTACAGAGATGCTCGACAAATTGGAAAGTGGAAAGCATCAATGAAGGAGTAAAGCCATTATGGCACAAGTCGCACAAAATGCAAGCCTACTAGAACGTCCAGATGAGACCATTCCTGCTGATTTTCTGTTTCGGGATGGCGATGTCATGATTCATCGATATCGTTCTGGATACCGCGCATTTCACTATGCTGATGGATCATGGCAGCATCTTATGGAAGCATGCTCTAAAGACAGGGCCGTTGCTGATAGCTTCGTAGAGGGTATGCAATTTCTGGGGCTGCAATATGGGAATCGCTGCTATCGCATAGCAGCACGCCCAACACGTTGGAGCTATGAACGATGGGCAGTAGAGACGCTCTGTTGTAGCCATTGGTGGATTGGTGGAACTTGCCTATATGGATGTCACAAGCTGACGGCATAATGTTTGGATATCAAGGAGAGTGGTCAAGCGCTGCTCTCCTGCCGAAAGGATGAGACCATGTACACCGTAGAGAAACAGGGAGTCATTGTCTACCAGAATACTTCTCCTTTTGCCTGCTCACGTATTGCGTGACATCTCAACAAGGCTGCAAAGAGTACTGCATACGTCTTGAGTGCACAAGGATTGAAGATGTACAGGGATGACCTTTGTTGCTGGTGCCAAAAAGAGCAGTGCCAATGCAGCAAGGCTGTATAGCGTGTCTAGAAAGGAATTGAGATGAAAGAACTTCCAAAGTACCTTGCACAGTTTGGAGAGCGCGACATTGCGATTCTCTCACAGCGCCTCTGTGAACCCGTACGTGAACTACGGGTTAATGTGAGCGAAGACGGTGCAGCATTTCTGCGAATTTCCGAAGGTGCCAAGCCAAAGAAATTTGGACTGTCAGAGGATGAGGCCGATGGCTTCTGCATGGCATGGCTTGCGTTTCGTGGTGCTCAGTATGAGGCACAGCAAGCTGAGATCACCCGCTTAGGGCAGGTAAGGGAACAGGCATTTACCATTGCGCGAGATTGTCCTGCCATCATCATCAAAGGGCAAGACGTGGACGTTTGGGATGTGGAACTGGCAGAAATCGGATTTTCATATGCAGGTCTTGCGTATGGTCCCGATGAATTACTGAAAAAGGTGGAACGGGCAAAGCAAGCCTATGACGATGATGCCGCGATCAAGAAATCGGTCGAAAAAGCCTTTGCTATTGAGGCCAAAATAGAGGGTCTCGCCATTGAGAAGCACTCTACGCAAGCATACTACCACGTGAGGTTTCACGACTTTGAACGCACGTGGGCTATTCCTGAAAATCTCTTGAAGGCGGTCAAGGAGATCGTGAGCGCCTATCTTGAGGATCTCCTTGCAAAACACGAGGATATCCACGTAATCGAGACAACCCCCAAAACGACTGACCAGAAAGCCATCTGGACGGTGAGCCACGACGGCCTTGAAAGTGTGCAGTGCATTGGCATGGGCGAAGTCTTACATACAGTTGAGCAGTTTATCGCTCAGAAAGTTACGAACAACTAGGATGTATCAACAGCAGGGACGCTGGAAAGGATTCCCAGATGAGCAAGCGACTAGCATTTATAACTATTATCCAAATACGCGAGTATGCACAGAAGCATTTCCCTGCTGATACCGCATTTAGCCGGATGAACACAATGCAGAGAGCATACGCCAATGTCTACCAGATGACGCGGCTCGATCCACCATCTCTTACGCAAATGAAGCAGAGCCTACAAGCAAGCTGCACCCATGCGAGATTTGCGACACAGGAGAATGTTTACCAGTTCTTTATTGACCGCATCCACCTTGAAGATTCCACCACGCTCACGACGGTCACACAAGAGCTGTCTCGCATATTGGAAAAGTTGCAAGCGATGGAGCCACTTGTGGCTTCCGACAACGAAATGGACGACGCCGCGCATGAGCAGTGGATGTCTCAGCATACCGAGATCGAGTTGCTCGGAGGTGAGGCACGAAATATTGTGTTGCGGCTTGTGCCAAAGGAGATCAAGGCGATATTGAAGCAGATTGATGAGCAGGCTACAGCGTTGTATCCGAAGGCAGATGTTGGAGATGCTGAGCTGAGTTTGGAAGAGAATGCACTCTATAATCGAGCGAAAGCAAGCGAGCTTTAAAGAATAGTTTATGGGAGAGCTAGCGGCTCTCCCTGTCAAATAGATTGGAGCAGAGCACTATGCCAGAATATCAATTTAACCCCAACGAACACCTTATTCAAATCAAGAGCCAACAGGGACCCAAAGATTACCTGCCTGCTCAATGGCGTGTGGTCTGGTTTCGTTTCGTCTATCCAGAAGGTTCGGTAGAAACCGAAATGCTCCATCTGGATCTGGACCGCGACACAGAAGAAGAGACCCTTGTCTGGAATGCCGAACAGCGTCGTAACGAGAAGATCATCAAACAGGCAAAAGGTTTTGTCGTTTTCAAGGCGGTTGTCAAAGATGGCAAGGGAGGAATTGGAACAGGGACAAAGTCAGAAAAGGCTGCGAGCTTTCCCGATTTTATAGAGAAGGCCGAATGTGTGCCATTGGATAGCGAGATTCTTACTCGTAGAGGATTCAAGAAGTACGACGAGTTGACCATAGGTGAGGAGGTTCTAGCCTATGATAACGCGCAGGACATTTGTGTCTGGACTCCGCTTCAGAGAGTAGTCACCTATGATAACGCGCATGTTGTTCGTTTACATGGGAAAACATTTGAAGCTATATGTACACCTGAGCATACCTGGGCAACCTATGCATCAGCAGTTCAGGATACTCACAAGTATGAGTATAGAAAACTGACAAAAACTCATGAACTTCACTCGTATCACTCCATAATGCTTGCTGCACCTGCCCCAAATGGTGATTATCCATTAACACCACGAGATGCCGCCATTCTCGGATGGCTAATTACCGATGGAAGCATTCAGCAAAAGGGAAATAGTGTCCGTTCCTACATTTGTCAATCTAAACAGCAGAATGTACAAGTTATTCGTGAACTGGTTGGGGCATTGGCAAAAGAAACAGTTTCAGAGCCTTCTACAAGGCAATTCCCACGAGGACACACTTCTGAATGTTTACCTCAGCATCGCTTTACCTTTTCCGCAGATGAGACAAGGCGAATCTTTCAGGCTGCTGGAATAGAGCAAATTGAGGACCTTCCTGCAATGGTTACGCGATATTCACATGAAGCTCGTCAAGCAATGCTTACGGCTATGATGCTGGCTGATGGTGACAAACGGGGGAACTTTGGGAAGAAGAGAAAACATGGGGTTATGGAGACATGGCAAATACTCGCAACGTTGGAGGGTTTTGCACTGGGATCTATGCGTATGTCTACCGTTGGTGATGTTCCTTTGCAGAGACTCAAGGCAAGACGCCGTTTGTGCGCTTCTGAGTTGCAAATAGAGGATGCTGATACTTGCTCAGTCTGGTGCCCAACAACACAGTACGGCACCTGGATTATGCGGCAAAATGGGCGAATAATGATCACAGGCAATACCGGAGCTATTGGCCGCGCCCTGGCCGCGCTTGGCTATGGCACTCAGTTTACGGGCGATGAGTGGGACGAGGCCCATCGTATTGTTGACAGCCCTGTAGACCAAGCAGCACAACTGGAAGAGATTGCCAGTATCAAAAAGGATTGGGCTGCAACCTATAACGTTGCCGATGCAAACATAGAGGAACGGTGGGGGGCTTTTGTTGTGTGGGTTCTGGGTAAAGCAGTTGCAGATGCAGATTTAAAATCGTATCAAATCAAAAAGCTCAAAGGCGGGATTGAAGAGCAAAAACGTGTCAGGGACAAAGGGGCTGATTCAACGGAACACAAACCAGCACCAACCCCTGCCAAAATTCCAGCAAAACTTGATGCGGACATCAAAAAACGTCTTGATAGCATTTATGATCGTGCCCTCATATTGCAAGAATTCCAAAAAGGTGAGACGAAAGAGGAAAGTGGGACTGCATTCTTTGCATTGCTGACGAAAATCATCAAAGCAAAAGTGGCTGCCCCACAGCAGCTCACAGCATCTCGACTCGACACCATCGAGAAGTACATTGCAGAGAAAGAAACCGCTCGCAAGTCTGCCGAAGAGGCATCATAACAGTTGCGTCTGACTGCCCTCATCAGACGCTTCTCTATTAGGTACACACTGGTGTGCAGTTGTCACACCAGTGTGTTACCGGAAGGATACAGATGTGCATCAAAGTTTGAACATTCGTCTCACCAAGAATGAGCATCGTGCCATTGACCGCCTCAAGCTGATATACAACTGTGAGACTGACACAGAGGCCATGCACAGCTTGCTCCAGCTCATTGATAGCATCCCTGATACGGTCATGCAGAGCTTGCAAACACTTGCATCACAGGAGTTGTGCTCATTCAATCATCAAGTAGTGGTGCTGTTGCGTGAGGCGGTACAGCAGAAGGAAAGCCATCAGAGCTGGCTCTCGTATACCGAGCCGGTTGAATAGCGCTCTCTATTAAGATGATCACCCCTTCTAGCGTGTCGTTTGCCGTACCCGCGTCAAGTGACATAGGTACGGCACATATTGAGAGGATAGCAACAATGGACAAGCCAATTGTATGGAGTTTTGGAGGAGGCGTACAGACCAATGCGATGGTTATTCTCATTGCAAAAGGTTTGCTCCCTCTGCCAGACAGAATTGTGTTTGCGGATACCGGTGGTGAGATGTCTGAAGTCTGGGATTATATGAACGCGTATACCAGACCTCTTTTGCGCTCATTAGGGAGGAAGATAGAAATAGCCACACATAGCCTTGCAACTGTCGATATGTACAGCACGAAGGGCGCCCTCCTTATACCAGCCTATACCAAGACGGGCAAACTCCCAACCTTCTGTAGCAAGGAGTGGAAGACACTAGTAGTACGGCGTCATCTCGGAGGATATGAGGCAAATCCAGACGGTGTCATTATGTGGCTAGGAATGTCCACCAATGAGATAGAGCGATTGAAACCATCTGATGTCAAATGGATTGAACATCAGTGGCCTCTCTGTGATATGCCAACAAAAGTGGAGTATGGGATCAGGATGAATCGGATGGAATGCCAGAAGGTGATAGAGGATTATGGCTGGCCGCCCTCCCCACGATCCGCTTGTGTCTGGTGTCCACATTTGGATAATCAACAGTGGCAGAGAATGAAAACACATTCTCCACAAGACTTTAAACGAGCGTCAGAGGTGCAAAATAGCATAAACGCACAAGACAAGCGGGGGGGGTATGGCTCCATGAAAGTCGAAAACCGCTCGACCAGATCGACTTTACGCAAGAACAACAGCCCAAACTCTTTGATGATGATGGCTGCAAGACTGGACATTGTTGGACATAATTTACCTGAAAGCAGAAGAATATGAGTACACCCAAAGAACATCTGGACCAACTGAAGGAACGCGAAAGAGACGCACTTGAATCTCAATTGGAACGATTGGAGCAAGCCTACGAGAATGCTCTATGGGAGCTAGGGAAGCTTGAAAGGCTGACCGGTATACAACAAGAGAGTATCCTTCGCTATGCTGCACGCGTCTCTCAAATGAGAGCAATATCAGTGCGGGAAGTGCTAGAGATACTGTTTATCTTCTATATAGCCAAACGCAATGATGAGGAGAAGCAGGAGAAATAATATGGATCAACTCACTGGACAGCAACTTTACAATATCGTGCGTGAGATTGTCGGACGCCCCGATGCTCACGCGTGGGACGAATGCACACAAGGCAATCGTGACCTGCATGATAAGGTGGCGGTGGCGGTTAATGTGCATTTTAATACGAGAAATATGCTGCAAAAGAAGGTCCTGACACATCTGCTCATTGGGCTGCGTGCAGAAGTGCAACATATGGGCTGTGATGAGGAAGAGGTTGGTGGCATTACTGATGAGGAGAGACAGAACCTGACCAAAATGCTTTACGAGATGAGCGGAGAAGAATGGGATGGTGTAGTGTGTGAAGAATTTAGCTTGTCCAGTCTCTGCCAGTTGGCACTGTCGTGGGTTGGAGGTGTATAGTGCCTAAAATTGCCGGATATATTCTGAACCAGCATATAGATCGAGGAGATGATTGGCTGAATGCCGTTGATCCTATGAGTACGGGTCCGTTTGCGATACATCGGCAGTGTGCATGGGAAGATGATGGATTGCGTATGGTGGGGCATGGAGAGCTTGAAATCGTGTCTACCATAGCACTTGTGGACGCGGATAAATACGTCTGTTCAGGATGTCGCGAAAAGCTCTCGGCTCCTGCATACTTCTCCTTTGAGGAGGCATACAAACGACTCCATGCGCCCATCGGCTGGATACAGACCGTCTCACATGAAGAGATGTACGGACCTGATCATTATAGGGATGTGGTCGATGCCATTCACATTGTGTGTCTGGACTGCGAGCGCCTCTGTCCTTATGGCTCCTATGAGCCGCTCATGCGTGGAGACAGCCTAGACAACTATAAATGCTCAGTCTGCAACAAGCCAATGATCCTACAAGGCAAGGAGCCTCTAAAAGAGGCAAAGAACGGCGCGTGTAGCCTGATTCAACTCTTCTACATGCAGGAGTTTGCCCCCTGCTACTTTGTGGCCGTCGTGACCCTAGGTGAGTACAAGGCCGTCTATGAGCTACACACGTTACCAGATGCAGACGCTCTCTATGAGGCTCTACTGAAAGTATCAGCATAGCCCCAAATTCGACCTCTCCCAAGTCGCTGATTGGGAGAGGCTTTTTTATTATCTCATCCATAAAATGTTACACAAGAATGGACACTCGCCCTTCTTCAGGCTCCACCCTCTACCGAGAAACCCAGTTCTTGTGGTGTCGCGCCAAAGAGATCGCAGAGTTTGGCTATCGTTTCCCCTGATGGCCTCATTCCTTCGCGTTCCCAGCACTCATAGTTTCTTGGTGTGTTCATGTGCAATAAGCTCCCAACCTGTTTTGTTGTCCAGCCGTGTTCTATGCGTGCCGCTCTCAGTTGCTCATTGCATCTCTTTCGCGGCTGGAAGCTTGGGTCAAGATGCTTTCGTAGATTAAGCAATGCCCGATCTTTGGCTCCTGAAATCGTACCCCTACTGCTATAGCCAAACTTCCTTAGCATCTCATGCGTTGAAAGCTTGCCATAGCCTACTAGCCCGAAGAAGTGCCCAATCACCGTGCTTTGCGACTCTGGCAAGAGGCTAACCAGATCATAGAGCCACTGCCAATCATCTTCGCATCTGGTGACTTCTTTCTCTTCAATATCAAAATCTTCCAGCAGAGAGTAGCACTTGATTACGATTTCGTCGTCCGATGCGCGTTGGTGGCTTGCGGCGAATTCCGGCTTGATCAGATACCTGTTCCGAAGTAATGCATGGGCGGCATTTTTCATTGTCGTATAGACGTATGCTTCAGGATTATCAAGCATACGCTCTTCTGAGACAGTCCGACAGACGGCAAGCATCGCTTCCTGTACGAGATCATCAAATTCTACATATCGCTCATATTTATGCCCCAATCTCTCGGCATATTTCAGAAAAGAGAGAACAAATTCCTCCCTATCCCTTGCCATCGTTTCTCCTCCCTTTCTCTATCAGCCGCCACAGTGTCCCGACAAACTCAGCACGCACATCCATTACGCGCCAATGCGTCAACTCATTGCGTCTAAGCAGCTCTGCATAGAGCATTGATCGAAGCAGGTTGGTGGCTGGATTGAGATCAGTTGCAGCAGCATCCAGAAGCTCTTTCATCTGTTCCTGTACTCTTGCATAGCGCTCTTCTTCGGTCATAGTGCCCTCACAGTCCACCATGTATGGAGCCTCTCCTTGCATTTCTCATGCACAACAGCGATATCTGCAACATCAAGAAAAACGCAATGGGGAGAGTGTTGATCGGCGAAGGAACGTGCGTCTATTTCATATGGGCGCTTATGGTAAGGGAGAGACCACTCTTGCGTATGATCTCCATTCCCCTGACAGTCCTGTATGAAGTGCCGTGTTTCATGCAGAAGGGTATGATTTAATCTTTCTGTCAAAGCCGCGTCGTCCCAGAGATACACCTCGATTGTACACGTTGTCCGAAAGTAGGCACCCCATCGGCGTTCAATGCGATGAATGGCGGGATGAGGCAAAAGTAGAGAGACGGTTAACCGATCAATCTGAGCATCAGTGATGCCCTGCCCTCGTAAGAATGCGTGATAGCCCCTCTCATCAAAGGTGATAGCGGAACCTTCAATATGCACCTTCAAGCTCTTCCCTCCTCGCTGCAAAACGCAGTGGACCAAACCGGACACCGCCTGGACAAAATGCCATAACGGCAAGGCACTCTACCAGAATCGCGAGAGACGAGGCGGTAAGATTGTTGTTCCGGTACAATATCGACTCGCTTGCCCCTGGCCGGTCCCGAAGCGCTTCCATGCGCCTCTTTGCCTCTTCAAAGTGCCACTCATCAGGCCCACCTTGCTTTTGTAGTTCCAGTATTTCCAGTGGCACAAATGCCGCAAGATGATCAAGCAGCAGCGGTGTCATCCACCGACCTCCAAACGCTCAACTCTTTCTGGATACTGCACACTGAGTTGCGCAATAGTGTCAGCCTGCTCTTTGATGAGCATTTCCTGCTCAGTAACCTGCTCTTCTAATTCCTTGACTCTTTTTCGCAGTGTCATTGTGATATTTGGCGCAATGACGGCATTTTCATGCCGCCGGATCTGGGCAACCTGTAGAATTTGTCCAGAAACAACGATTGCATGCCCCGTCTCAAGGCCGTTGATCATCCTATCCACTTCTGTACCTGACAACGGAATGAGGCTCTTGTAGATGCCACGATCCGCAGGATGTACAACCTTGTGCAGAAATAGTGACGTACACTGGGATAACGCATCCTTTGACACTTTTGCTGACCTCTGACTGACAAGCATGAGTCCAAGCCCGCGCTTGCGCCCGCGCAGCGCTATACGGATGAGCACGGTTTTGAGTGGCGTTCGCACGCTTTCAGGTATCCACTCGTGTGCTTCTTCCAACACAATCTGATACGGGCTTTTTCGTTTCGCAGTAAGCTCCCAAAGTCTCGTGAAATAGGTAAAGAGAATCTCGTGTGCTTCCTCTTCCGTATAATCGGAAAGATCGAGCAGGACACTGGCATCGGTCTCTAGAGAGTCTTTCACCAGTTCGTCTGCTGTATTTGCTGTAAGCAGGACATCGCTCTGCGTGCGACCGGCTACAAGAATAGGGAAACGCTCTTTGAGGCCCCTGTATTCGCCCTCAATATCGACGATGGTCAGAGGGACATAGCTGGAAAGCAGCTCTTCGATCACGACCATTGCTGTATTGGTCTTACCCGATTGCGTGATTCCGAGTATGGCGATGTTCTCATCTATCTCAAATTGCAGTGCTCTTTCAACATCTAAATGCATAGCATCTCCTCTTTGCTGCTTTAGCTCTTGCGATAATGGCCCAAGCCCGCCTGATAGCAGATCGACCATCCACAGCCAGTCCATGCGCCTTTGATCAATTTCCATCGGGTGCGCTTGGACAAAGTCGCGGATATTCGCGTCTGTAAACCGCCACATGTCGCCACCTTGTTGATGTGTTCGCTCCGAGTGTCGTCTCTCTCCTTTAAGCCATCCAAGCTTCATCCACCGTTCAATTTTATGATGATCAGCCCCCAATGCCACCTCTAGCCCGCACATGGTATAGCCATCTTGCCCTTTGTGCACGCCCAGGCGTTTGGCCTTCAGTTTGACCGCAGTTGGTGTGCGATTGAGCGTTTTGGCTATGGCAGTAATTGAGCGACGGCCCAAATTTGCTGCTAGATATCCCTCGTCTGCCTTGGTCCAGAATGGCTCTTTCTGTCGAGCAAGGCCAAGCTGCCTGCCCCATTTTTTAACGATATAACGCGGGACATGCAGACGGGCAGTCAGTTCATCAATGGTTTTCTTTGTGCCATCATATCTGGCTAAAAGCAGTTTGCGCCCTGGCTCGTCCAAGAAGTACTTTTGCCGTATGCCTCCGGTATGCGGGCCGACACGTCTGGCTCCGATCTGTTCAATCGGTATGAGGGGTTGAGCCATCAGTGTTTCTCCTGCTTCTCTAGATCTGCAATGCGTGCCTCATACAAGACGCGTTCCTGATGTATCATAAGCATCGTTTCTTCTTGGATCTGCAATGCGTGCTCAGTCGCTTCGCGCCAACGTTGATCATATTCCCGCAGCCACTCTCTCTGAGGTACCCCTTTTGCAAGGTCCTCCTCTAGCTGTGCGATACGTACAAGTAAAGCTTCATGCATCTGAGAATCAATAGCAGGCTGCGCCTGGAGTTCCACAAGTTTGTGGAGTTGTCGTACCACTGCCTCGTGGAGCGCAGAGGTAACGCTATTTTCAATCATCACTCCTCCTTCACTTCAAAATGCAATCCAGCAAAGGTAATGCCACCAGGACAAAATGCCAGAATTGCCAGACATTTACAGAGCACAGTAATACTCTTCCCCGATGTGTTCTTCTCATAGTAGAGAACGGTATCACCACCGGAGGCCATGACATCCACCTGTGCTCTTGCCCATGTGATATCAGCGTCCAAGACCCAGCCCTGACGACGCCTGATATCGTGAATCCTGAGTGGGACCATTGCCTCAACCCATGTGAGCAGCAGCTCCTCATTACTATTGGATTCTGCACCCTCTCTTCGTTTAGCCATCTTTGAGCCTCAATTCATACAGGTACGCTGACAGAGCCGTTTGCCCCACTGCTGCCTCTGCCCTGAGTGCCCGCACGGTCAAACTTTGCCCGCGTGCCTCTATACGCTCCCTTGCTGCATTCAGTCTTTTGCGTGCAGATTGTGGGATCTTCCCAATTTCATACAGCCTCGCAGTAGCCCTTGCCCGACCTTTCTCCTCCAGACTTGCGCAGGCATGTTGCTCGACAAAATCAGGATAATGCTCGACAAGGTATTCTTTCATCTTTCTTAAGGTGTAGGTCTTCTGCACTCTCTTTGCGCTATTGATCGTGCCCTTGTTGTCTTCCCCTGTAATCTCTCTCATTGTTTCAGGGGATCGGTCAAACAGGCCAAATAAACGCTCGATTAACACTCTTGCGGTCTCCGATGAAAGAGAGGCAAGGGCTTCATATAATGGCGTGGAATCCATTGGTGTATCTCTACTCTGTTGCGGTTCAACGATGTCATCGGTATCCAGTTTGTCAAAGATGTGGAAGAAATCATAGTGCGGATATTCCATGTCTCCTGAGTCTGGAAAAGTGATTGGGCCGCACTCATATTGCCTCAGATAGGCATGCATTGCCATTTTTGCCCGATAGAGGAGATAGCGTAGCGGCATCTCTTGCGTTTGGGCCTGCTCCCATTCCTCAATGAGAACCATGTTTCCGACAGAAACTAAATCCATTGGATCACGTAGACGAATACGCATCGCATACTGAAAGAGAATCGGGAGCATGGAATGAATGATGAGATCTTTTGTGTCCCTATCATGCTTTGCCTGCTCAAGATATGGCTGGCATGCAGAGAGAGGTGTGACACAAACAAGACTATTTAACGCTCTTCGATATTCTGCTTCCACGATGGAGCAATACCTATTTCTTGTCTGCATCATCTGGCTCCTGTGCCATGCCGGAAAGTCGCTCTTCAAATTCAGCCTGTAGTCGATAGCCAGTCATCCTACTTGCAACGATTGCCGATAAGAGGCCAATCATGCCCATTGGATCTTCTGGCATAGGGCGTACGGTTGCCCGCTGTAGAAGGGCCTCAGTTTGTTGATCAATTAAGTGCCATTTGAGTTCTTTTCGTCTCATTGATTCCATCAGCGTCCTCTTCTTTGCTTCTGTTGATACACACCGGCTGGAATATTCTTCCCAATATACGCAGTGTATGTTTTCTTACTTCCCTTTTCGTGCCACTCTGCATAATAGTATGGTCCATGCCCTTTCCCTAGATGGCATGCTTTACAGAATCTCTTGCCACATTTGCGGTATTGTAGGACGTAGGAGATGTGGCGGTCGGTTGGAATTTCTTTCATCTCCCTTTCACCACTCTCCTCTGTTCAATGGCTAAATCGGACAACCATACTCGCATTCGACGCAGTAACGCATCCTCTCCAAATTGAAGACACGCTTGTTCTAGCGCCATATGGGCCTCGTTAAACTGCTTCTGGTAGGCAAGGAGAAATATGCGCATCTTTGCCACTGGCAGTGAACCCTCTGCCAGTTCCTCTAACGGTTCATGCATATCGAGAAGTGTCACCGCGTCCGTAGCCCATGTGCAGTAGCCAAATGACCATAGCCGAATGATTAATGACAAGCCAGATACGACGCGGCGTACTTCCTCATGACGAAATGACCTCTCGTGTACACAGCTGTATTTGAAAAAGAGCGCACGAAATGATCTGCTTTCTGCCCACTTCGGAAGCTGAAGCGCTGGTTTAATGTAGATCAAAATAGCCCTCCTACAAGGAAGAAAAAAGAAATGAGAAAAGCAAGAGCAATAAGAGCCAAGCACCAGAGACCTATCTGTAGCCATAGTGGTATCTCTTCTTGCATCATCAATTGCCTCCTGAATAATAAGAGCCTATCGAATAATGATCATATGTTTCTTGCGACACGTACAGCACGTTCGTCTTACATTCTGACGACGATACATTATGCCTACAATTGGATATGTCCAGTTCATACGTCGCCGGATGATCAACGATGATTGGTGGATAGGTTGTCGTCTTGCACGTCCTAACGCGGGTCCCTGTGCACGTCGTCGTTGAATGCCCTGGGATTATTGAGATATAGGCTGGATGGATATGATGATCATAAACATAGCCCTGCTCTATGCCAGCGTCGCAGGACATCAAAACAGCAAAGAGCATAGCTATCAACCATCCCTTGGTCGTTCTATAATGCTCATTGCTCTTTGCCATTTGGAAACTCCCTGATCATCGGCGTGTCCTCTGCTCGACAGTCAGAGCGCTCTAGAGGATTTTCATCCACTCCAAAGCCTAACTCTTCAGGCTTCATGTCAAAGAGGTCGCAGAGTTTAAGGAGATTCGACATCGTTGGTTTGGACCTGCCTCTCTCCCATCGCCGGTATGTTTCTGCATCCCCTACGTGAAGCTTCTCAATGATCCATTCGACACGCCAGCCGCGCCGTCTGCGTTCGTCTCGCAGCTTGTTGTTCATGATTGTGCCTTACCTTGATAGAGTCGGTGCCAGCAGGGAAGAGCATAGACACAGCGTCCCACCTGTCGCTCTTGCTCAATCTTTGCTCCACAGTGTGGACAGAAGCCACTGTGGAGCATCTGAAGAGCACGCGCTACTGCCTCCTTTTCCTTTTGCGCTTGCTCAGCTACTTCTAAAGCGGTCGGAAAGATGGCCTTTGGGCAAGACCTGATACACCCGTCATCTTTCAGGCAGGGAAGTTTTCCATCCATCCTCACATCCTTATAGGCAATGCCGATCCGACATGCTTCGTGCTGCACTCCATTGAAGTGCTTGCACCATCGGCTGATTTGCGCCTCAAGAGTTTCCACTGTCGAGCCTTCTCACTTCAAGCACCTTTATGGGACGAAGATAGGTGGAGGCCATCTTGTGCCCATAAGAGATTATCCTCCCACCCACTTCACACTCTAGCAGTGCGAGTGCGGGTGTCACTATCTCCCAGTGAAATGGGATAGCGGCCACGCAAGATGCCAGATAGAACTCTGCTGTAGCCTGTTTTGGGAATGAGAAGAATCCGCCACCATGATTAGGCTTAGCAGGCTCTTTTAGCCGCTCTCCAATGACGTACTCTTGCGTTGGATCGTAGAGGCTGTAGTATCGGCCTTCGATCAAGCGAACGACCTTATAGGAGGTCATTGTGATGGGTTTAGTGGGTGGATTGCGCTCACTTGACAGCTTCCCTGGCTTCTTTGCCCATGCAGGGCCTTTCTCCTCAACCGTCTCAATAATGAGCGATCTCAATTCATCAGTGAGATTTTGCCAGACCACTTGCTCCCAATCACCGCAAACTCCCTGCTGGTAGTAGCGGTAAAATTGACCTTTGGAAACATGTCTATTTCTCTTCGACCCGTGGCATTCTGTCCCGTGATAAGCAACCAAGACAACGCAAAGACCTAAGGCAGGATCAGCAAGGATGATCTCTGATCCGATATAGAGCATCTCAAATTTGCCGTATTCGCCCTGGCGACGAATCGAGAGCACACATAGACCGTCCGCATTGTAGGCAAGTGTTGGCTCAACTGTCCCCCGATCCGGCCATAAATCCTCGATACTATCACCCATCTGCACGACCTGTAATCTTGCTACTGGAATATCCAATAGCGTGATAGGATTATCCGGTTGTGCTTCTGTAAATTCCATAGGGCGTAGATCGACCAGTTGCATATGTTCCTCCTCATTGATATATTCAGCCCGCGTTATTGTTCGCATGAGATTTCTCCTGGAGTAGGCGTACCAAAAAAGCCATCAGTGCAAAGTCGAATGTTGGTCCAGTGGCAAATGTAGCACCATGCGAGATGGTGTGCTCAGTTGGAAATGAAGAATCCCCCGTGAACTGCTGTACACGGACATTAACGCCAATACGCTTTAATTCTTCTGTGAGGTCTGTCGCTCGTTCATGGGTGAAGGTGTTTGACCAATCTACGAGCAGGCCACTTATGGACGCGGCAAGTGATTGCTGTGCAACAGGCGACACGTTCACCCCTATGAGTGCTCCCATAATACGCCGCTCTGCTTGTGCGATTTGCCGATCTCTACGCTCTCGTAGGAGCCTGAGATATTCTGATTCTGGCATATATCCCCCTATTCGTACTGACTGTAATCTATACAGCCTGCGTCCGCTCGCATAGCGGCCTCTTTCTGCCTATGCGATTCTGGAATCAATACATCAGATGTTTTCTTTGCCTGCCCTCGGATGCCCTGCTCGTGTGCTTTAAGGAATTCGAGCAATTGAAGCACATAGAATGTATCGTACTCAATCTGCTTCTCGCCCCATTTAAGTGTCAGCATTTTACCAGCCTGTGGAGGCTGGTACCATGAATGATAATCCCCTGCTGGAATCACAGAACCTTTTTCTAGCAATCTGAAGGCGAGCGTTGAATGTATGCTTGTTCCGGCCCATAGAGCAAAAGGAGGATGCCCTACGGCCTTGCCATAGCACTGCATACACATCTCTTCAGCGCGGCTCCATTCGCTTGGGAACTCATCGTCTGGATTAGCTGGAAATGTGAGCGTTTTGCCAGTTTCAAACAGACAGCCCCCGTGGCTACAAAAAGGCTTGTCACATTCGTCACAGACAGAGTTCGTCCCTTTTGTACAGGCGGTACATGGTTGCTGAAACGTGAATTTATATCCCACTACTTTCTCCTCATGTGTCTAGAACAGGCTCATTTGCCCTACACTCTCTTCTTCTCCATCTTGAGACTCGTGTTTACTGCGTCCCCTGCCTTGATCCTTCACGACGCCCCATGCATTGCTCATCTGGTTAAGAGCGTGTTTCAGGCCCTCGTAGCTCGCATAGCCGCCTTTTTCAAGCATGTGGCAAAAGGCGTCAATAACCGGAATCCCTTCAGGCGTGATCATAGAGACGATTGAAGGCACATTCTCGAAGATAAACATTTTTGGCACGATCTCCAGAATGAGCCTTGCAAACTCAAACACCAAACTATTCCTTGGCTCCATGACCTCTCGTTTCCCTGCCATTGAGAAGCCTTGACAAGGCGGCCCGCCACACATGAGATCGCTTATTTCTTCTCGGACTACACGCTCAATACACCGTTAACAGTAGCTTCAAAATGTGGCAATACGCCGTTTGGTTCATCCAGACAACACCACAAATGCAGTACGTTATGGGCATTGATATAACGGTCCTCCGTTGGGAATATCTGGTAGCATTCGCGATTACCGATAAAGAGTTTGCGTGCTACAGCAAGATCCTCCCATGTGGGCAGCTTGTCGTTTGGTTTAGCTACGCTGACATGAAGCCAGCGTTTCCCATCAGCCTTGACACTTATATCCTCCATGACCGTAATGCGCTGCCCCTGCAACCTTTCCCATATGTGACCCGTGCGTACCGTTGGACGATAATCATCATAGATGCCCTCATCGATATGCCAACCGCTTGGGATTGGTAGCCCTGACCATGTGGTGGTGTAGTTGATTTCTGTATCCATCACACCTCCACAGGAAAGGGCGTATCAAATAGTCTAGCCAGTGTTTCGCGTTTGACGCGGTATGCTCTCCGCTTGTTCACGTGGGGAAGCTCCACGGCTTCCATCGCTCCTGACTTAATCCAGCGGCGAACTGTTGTATCATCGACACGCAGGATATCTGCGACCTCTGCAACGGTTAAAAGATCGTTTGGATCTGTTGACCTCTTCTCCTCTCGCATGGATTCCATTGCTCTTGCTGCTCTTGCTGCTCTTTTTCCGGTGGTATGCATTGTGTGATTCTCCTTTGAATGCTATGAAAGATACTTCTGTGATTTACTCATCATTTCGATCAAATCTCGTAACACGCCTAACCATGCCCTATCTGCGTTTGAATATTCCGTGATCGACTTCCCGTCCTTTGGTAGATACGGGAATTGAGCAAGACTTGAAAACTCAAACGCGCACGGACGCACAATAATTGAGATGATCTTGAGTCCTTCGTGCAACGCCCTGTATCCCCCCGCCTGTACTTCTATCTGGCACATGTTAGAGGCAAGATAGTCAGCACTGACGAGAGGGACAAAATATGATGAAATGGAAAGATGCTCATGCATCTCATCTTTCCAGCCCAGCCCTGGGTCAATATCACGGCGTCCCCACAATGTCAGATCAAAGTGTGACAGGATCGGCTTTAGCCCGTTGCGGAGTCGCTCTTCATGGGAGTTGTCCACTTTATCGGCACTGATATAGATTTCTTTTGTCATTTGGCAATCTCCCGTATCTCCTGTGCTACGAGCTTCCATGCACTGTCTTTATTTCGGTGACTCATTACCGACTTTCCGTTTCTTGGAAGACAAAGAATCTGGTCTATTTCTGGCAGGCCTGCCAAATCAATGTCACGCACGATAATCGGAACAATCCGAAATTTCTGCCTGATGGCATAATGCACCGTCCGCATGAACTGATCATCAGCAATAGCATCAGGACTGAGCAGCAGGATAACGATATCAATGAGCTGCATACTATCAGCCTCTTCGATGATGGCGATTATGCCCTTTCTCTGCATCTGTCTCAAATGTTTGAGAAGCTCATTTTTGAGATCATGGTCTTCTGGATGAGCCATGATGACCACATGCTTTGGCACGCCCATCAACTCCTGAAGCTCGTGAAAGCTTATGAAAGTACCAATATTTTGTCAGCATAACTGTCAGCTTAACTCGTGAAAACACGTGAAACTGACACCACTTCCTGAATGCTTATGAATGTGCTAAACTGGCGTGGCAGGCTGATTCGTGCTTGATTGCGGTTGTATCGCTGAATTATACAAGAAAAACAAAGTTATTTTGCAAACCCTGTACCAGTCGGGATGCGCACCATGCATAATCGCCTCTGTCAGCATAATTGTCAGCATACGCACTATTCTCACGCAAACAATACCTTTCCCAGTTCGGTAATCGCCTGCACTTTGCGTGCCGGTATAACGTGCAAGTATTTGAGCGTCGTCTGGATACTGGTGTGCCCCATGAGGTCCCTCAACTCTACCAGCGTTGCCAAGATTGGATGAGATAACATCAGGGTTGCGAAGGTATGCCTCAGGTCATGAAACCGAATTTCCGGCAACCCTGCTGCCGCAAGAACCATTTTGAACATCGAGAGAATTGCAGCAGATGTAAAGTAGCCCGATCCCTGCCCGCAAAAGGCGAGATCATGCTCGTTCTGTATCCCCCGTCTCAAGTGATCTCCAAGTTGCCATGCGTGGTGTCTGCGCAGGCACGTGACCATTTCATCCGTCAGGGGGATGACCCGCCGACTCCTTTTTGTTTTGGGATCGGTTTCTGTATAGCCCCGCCGTGGATAATAAGATAGGGTTCGCCGAACATGTACCAGTTTCAGATCGAAATCAATATCCGACCAGTGCAGCGCTTGAATCTCTCCCATGCGCATACCTGTTGTGATAGCAAGCATGAGCAAGTATTCATGCTTATGGTAGTGGTGGTGCTCCCTTGTGAAATAGCCCGATCCCTGCCCACAAAACACAAGATGGCGCTCGTTATGGATTCCCCGCCTCAAGTGGTCGGCAAGTTGCCATGCATGGTGCGCACGTAACCGCGAGACCATCGCGTCTGCTAGGGGAACGGTCCGGTTGCTCTTCTTCGTTTTGAGGCCTGTCTCCACGTAGCCGGTCTTGGCTATGTGGGATAGGGTTCGCCGAACATGTACCAGTTTCAGATCGAAATCAATATCCGACCAGTGCAGCGCTTGAATCTCCAAAGTCTGCATGCCGGTTGTGATTGCAAGCTCGGACATTAGCTCATACTGGTGACGATTCCCCTTGAGCATATTGAGGAGTTGCCGCGACTCCTCAATATCAAGGAATTGCATTTCCTCATCGTTGACGCGTGGCAGCGTGATATTCTTACATGGATTCTCTACCAGCACACCATTTTTAACGGCGTCGTTGAGTGCGTCTGCGATAATCTCATGATGGAGATGAAGCGTGGACGGAGCCAGCCTTTCTTTTTGCTTCTTCTTGAAGTACTCCACGATGGCTGCCCGTGGCAACTTTGTCAATTGCCATGCGCCAAGCGCGGGGATAATGTGAACGTTTAGGACACTTGACCATGTTCGATCAGTGCTGGACTTTGCTTCAATCCGCTTTTCTTCCATCCATGCCTCCAAATACTCTCCCACTGTTTGCGCAGTAGGCGTAATCCCACGCTCAATGTTTGCCTTTGCCTCCTCAAGCTTTTTCTTTATCTCATCCCACTTCTGTTTTTGGGTCCCTATTTTGGAGCTGGTAAGGGTCTTTGTTCTGCCATTAGGTAGACTGATGTCTACCTCGTAGCGCTCATGTGCCTTACTCCAATAAGGTACGCCTGCCCCTCGTGGCCGTCTTTTGGTGGGCGTCTTCTCTGCCATTGTTGTCCTTTCTATGGGACTGAGATCCCTATTTGTTGCTCTTGCAGCCAAACTGCAAGCTTTTGTCTATCAAATCTCAAATTCCTTTGCTTTTTACCTAGCTTATAATGGGGCATGCCTCCTTTCATGAGGTAATATATTTCGGTCCTGCTCACATCTAATATCTTCATAACCTCCTCAACCTTTAGCAATTCGTCTGGTAGAATCGGTGATTGTTGCACCTGTGATATCTTCTCCACTGGTACAAGTGTCGTCTTTTTTGCCATCGTGAAACCTTGTGAATGATCATGGCACATCTGCAAAGCTACTACTCTGTGCTGAACACAGATGAAAGTCGATCTACTTCACACTATATCACACGACTTCGATCAACTTCGATCAACTCCGTCGCATTCTTGCCCTATTTAGTGGGATTCTTGGCATACTACAGGAGAATACTGGAGGAATGTCGCTAGCCCGAATTTCCTAGAGGAGATCTGGACAAAAAGCATAGCCATCTTGTGTCCAGATGAGTGTTGTCTGGTATCCGTCGGGGAAGAAGAGGAACGACTTTCTTGTACTTGCTATACACATATGGGTGCCTTTGGGGAAAGCGATCATGTATCCGTATGGCAAACGTTCACTTGGATAGACACGGCACGCGCAGCCGTGATGCTGTATTTCCTCCAAGATAGTGGAGGGAACAGACCACATGAAAATCGGCCTGATCAGTAGGAATGTAATCGTCTTCCCCATGTGTGTCTCGCTCAGTTCATTTGGGCGTGCCCCATACCGTGAGCAACGTCGATGTTGCCACGAAGCCTGGTTGTTGCATCTCTAAGAGGGCCTGCTGGTACAATTCCTGATAATTCTTGGGCATATGTGCCCACTTTTGTAGGAATGGCTCTCCCGTGCGATAGAAAAGCGCTATGTCTTCCGCAAAGCGCTCAGCTTCAAGTGTTCCCCCGTGATAGACAAGCGTATGTACACGCGTCTTTACATCGCGTAGACCATATTGCGCAAAGAGCGACGGGAGAGCACGCGTTAACCCATCACTATTGTCATAAAACAATCGCCCCGCTCGCCTGTTAGCGGTCAATGCAATTGTGTTGAGTTCGGTCAATGCTGGACTATTCTCGTACAATGCCACGATATCCGGTTCAGTAATTCGAATGATCCCGCCAGGGACGCATACCCGCCGGTACTCGGAGAGGATCTTTTTCCATTCCCAGGTACGCAGCCACGATACACCAAAGCGCTGATTGATGAGGTCAAAGGAGGAGTTGGGAAAGTCCAGTATGCGCAGGGCATCCATCGTCCGAAACTGTACACGTTTACCAAGCAAAAGAGGAGCCGCTTGGGCACGCGCATATGCCGCCATCTTATCGCTAATATCGATGCCTACCAATCCTTCGATATGGGGATATTGCTTTGCCACTTCAATGAGCCAGCCGCCTGTCCCGCACCCAACGTCAAGCACACGGTGCAATGTGCTTGGGTCAGCCATTTCTGGCAATACGCCACCCATGCCAGTGGTCAGCATCGTGTCTTGCAGAGAGAGACGGGTCATCTCATCAAGGCTGCTGCGGTCTTCGACGAAATAGGTGCTGGGATGTTCTCTTTGTGATTCACTAGGATACATATTTTCTTCCTTCTTATGATGCCATGCCATGATTCCAAGTGCGTAATTTCATGCCTAAATATGCGAGACGCGGCTTATCTCTGTAAGAGGTATTCAGCAGTTGCTGGTACAATCCTTCAATCCGATCTCGATTCAACCGCGATCGTATCTGCCTGCTTTTCTCCAAAGCAAGAATGGCAACCTCTGTGGCCTGCTGATAGTCACCTAAGGCTGCGTGGGCTTGGGCCTGGAAAACGGCAATGAGGGTATGTCGCCTCATCATTTCGGGATCAATGTACTTTTGTGCGTTTTCAAGAATATCGGTTACCTTCTCTGATGTCGCCCCTTTCATATTTGGGGCACAGAGTGCCATCGCTTTACGCAGGTACAGCATGCCGGTATCGCAGCGGATGAAGTTATCATCATCCCTGATGACGAGGAATGAGGACCGGTTTGAGGCATCCATCTGTGTCGCAAGATTGAAGTATGAGCAGACGAGTGTCTGGTCCGTTGGGCTAGTAGCAGTATAGGCATGGATCAATGCCGCATCTGCCACGATATGGATTTTCAGATGGGTTGATTGGAGTGCTGGCAACAAGTTTAATGCACGATCAATATCGGCTTGCGCTTGCTCGTATTGTTCAAATTCATAGGAGGCGTCTGCTCGCCAGAGCAAGGCTGTAGCTAGTAATTCGTTTGTGATGAGAAGTTGTGCGTGATCACCCAACATTGGAAGGGTCATTGCCTGTTCTGCAAGCTCTATTGCTTTATCAGCGTGAAATGTAATGCTATTGGTTTTTCGCTGTTCACGAGCGACACCGGCGATTAATCCGTGATAGCGGCACTCAAGTGCAAGCAGACTGACGCGTTGGGCTGTCGTATTTGCGGATGACATAAGCGCTGGGAATCGCCTCAACCATTCAAGGGCCTCGCGAGCCGCGTCTTCACCATGACAGGTATAATACGAAACCCAAAGCGTTGCCTGATGGCGATGATATCCTTTCAAGGTCTCATCCGTCAATTTTCGTGGAGAGAAATGCACCTCTGTTATGATGTCGTGTGCAGGGACGGGTACACCATAGGCTTGTGGATCTAGCCCAAAGAGACGGAAGATGGTAGGTTCATTTTCTCCGTCTAATGTTCTAAGGGCCAATGCCATCATATTTCGCCTGCTCATACTTTGCGAAACGAGATGATTTTTTTCTCGTTCCATCCGCCGAATGGTCTCCCCATTCAGGCCAGTGGCACTCCCCAGGTCTTCCTTGGACCACGCTTTGGCTCTTCCTCCTTCCCCCTGCGTTCTCTGTAGTCTCAAATAGGCGATCACTTCACCCATGATGGGGTGCCCTTGAGGGTCAGCGTTAAAGGGAAAACCATACGTTTCCCACCAACACGGGTGGCGTTCTATGGGGTAATATTTTGCATCTATCCCCAATAGTGGCGGATGAATTTTGAGGGCAGTCACGAGCTGACGACAGCGTGAGATTGAATCCCATCCCGTTCTCCCTTGCAATAAGCCAGAAATAGAGGACCTCTGTAAATCGAGCAGGTCCATTAAATAGAATGCCTGTTCGTCTGGCTCAACGCCTCGTTTCCCTAAATAGAAGAGCAGAACCTCCACTGGGTCTGGACGCGTTGGACACTCCTTCCACTTCTTGAAAGGACCGTAGCTGCTCCACCAATCACTCATACTTCCTCCTCTTGAAGAGTTATGTACTGATTGAAGTGCAGATTTGTATATGCCAATTCATAAATAAGATATTTTTCAGCAAGTACGAGCATACAGCACTCCTTAATAAGCTTTTATGTATAAATACCAGAGCACGCCCAGCAGCTCTAAGGATAAAAGGAACATCATGATATAAAAAGTGATATTTTCTTCTTTCTGCATAACCTACTCCTTTAGAAACACTCTCATCTTTTTTAAGCAATCGGCGATTTCCTGAAGGGTTCTCTCTCCAACATTGCGCAACAATTTGAGTTCACTTTCATCCATCTCCAAAATCGGGCCAATGGTTGTCAGCCCTGCGCGTTTCATGGCGTTATAGGCCCGAACGGAGAGACTCAGGTCCTCAATGGGTTTCTTGTAGATGGCAGTTGGAATGGGAACATCGGATACCAATGGCTTGCGTTGCTTATCAGGAGGACTGCCCCAATCCTCTTCAAAACGCATGAATTGCTGTTGTAAGATTTCAGCCCCTTGACGTAGGGCCTCAGTCGGTGAAATGGTTCCATCAGTGGTAATCGAAAGCACAATCTCGTCTAAATTCGTGACACGCCCTACACGCATGTGCCTAATGGTATAGCCCACGTGACGAATAGGTGAAAAAATGGCGTCGATCAGGATGATCCCAATGGGTTGTGACTCTCCTTCAATCTTTTTTGCCGCAACAAAACCACGCCCCGTACTTACGGACATCTCCATCACGAGATGCGCATTTTTATTATCCAGTGTCGCAATATGCAGGTAAGGATTGACAATTTCCACCGTGTTCCGTGTTTTAATATCGGCTGCTGTCACCATGCATGGTCCCCATTTGTCTATATAGATGGGAACATCATGACTTGAAAAGCTGCGAAGACGGACCTTTTTGAGACTCTGGACAATGTCCGTGACATCCTCTTTAATATTGGGAATATCTTGAAACTCGTGCTTTACCCCGTCAATCCGAAGAGAGGTGATCGCAGCCCCTGGCATCGATGCCAACAGAACGCGGCGCAAGGCATTGCCGAAATCGCGTGCAATTCCTGCAAGCATTGGGCCTATCTCAAAAGTCGCGGTGTTGCCCTGCGACTCTACCATTGCTATGTCAGGCAGTATCAGATCGAGCACAACCCACCCCCTACTGGCTGAAATATTCGATCACGCGTTTCGGTTTAAGCAGCAACGTAACACGCGGCTGTTTGGAGAATGTTTCCCTCATCTGTGAGAGCGCGGACTCGACTCCTTCATAGCTGCGTGCTAGTCGGAAAATGTTTTGTTGTCCTATGGCAGGATCATCAATCACTTCGACATTGCCAGCAATGGTGACATATTGATATCCATTCTGAACACATAAAGATATGCGAGAATCTATCCTCATATTGTGATACTTCACCCGCTCTGTTGTCGTGTTCATAAGAATCGTATCATTCTCTTCCAGCAGGTACCACATGTTCGTCTGCTGAATAGACCCATCACCGTTAAGTGTAGCCAGCACACCAAATAGCCGCTCTTTTAAAAAAGTGCGAGCACGTTCAGATAGGCCCATGTGTTTCCTTTCTGTCCCTGTTGGCCCATTGTCCGTAGAGGTCCATGATCCCATCGGGACCAATGGCACCGTACCAAGCCTGTAAGTACTTGCCGATGTTCTCCGTCCGTTTTGTAATGAATCTATGTTCTGAGGTTCCGCATGTAAGACCATGTATCGCCTGCCAGCTTGATACAAATTCGGCGTCAATCTGCCACATGAGTCGGGCGATCTGGCTTTTGTTTTCTTCCTTTGACGGCTGGATAGGGACATGCATGGTATAAAGTGTACAGCTCTTATGAAGCACTGCACTAAGTTGAGTAAGAACTGCTTCAGCGTCCCCGCGTTGCACGGGCAAGCCGTTTAACATATCCTGTACGATGCTCTCGTCGACTTCTGCAAGATGAGCCAGATCTGGCAAGCTGAAGTGGTACGATAGCCACAGGTCTAAGAATGATGGACGTGTGCCTTTTGCAACTTCAATCGTCATGGCACACCTCATCTAGAACCCATTGGTGCTCTTTTGGCGCAAGATGGAATTTGATCCTGTGCTGTCGTAGCCAGTCATGGGACTCATAAAATGCCTTCTCTGCTGATTTCTTGCCCGCCGCTGAATTGCCGTGAATTGTCAAAAGATACTCAATATTCAGCGTGGCAATCGCTTCATGTGCCGTTTGTTGGTGTGACCCCTCCATTATTCATCTCCTTCGGATACAAAACGACCTCTACCGTATCAAGGCTATAGTCTCCACCAATTACCTGTGAAAGCGCTCCAAGTACATATTCCGCTTGCCATCGCGCTACGGGTTTACTTTCTATCATGTTATTGACTACAATGATGTTCACATCAGCTTTTTCAGCAAGGGATATACTGTTGAAACGGAACTGTTTCCAAATATCGGCGAAAGTCGCTTTTTCCATGTCATGCACCTTCTGTGGTGATGATGATCTTAAATACGGTAAACCCTTCTTTCTAAAAATGACGATCAAAAATCGGACGGCCATCCAAGAACCCACATGCGGGTTTTTTTATCTTTGTAGATGGCTATTCTACGCACCCTAAACCATTCGAGATAGCTATTAATGACCAAGCCTTTTGCAATCCTTGCCTCTCGTGTCCGCGCACTCCTCATGCTAATATGATTTAGCCCCTCAAGATGAAAGACCACCTCTTGCTCAGTCGGTTTACGAACTCTTCTCCTTGAGATTCTCCCCATACCCTACGAACCCTTCTAGAGAAAGCGCCTCAAGCTGGCCTTGCCCACACCAACCGAGACGCCATATTTCTAATCGTCCTCCGGTGCCCCAAGTAGCCAGACACCATCATTTTTGTGGATGACAATCCCGCGTGCCCGAAACCATTGCAGGTAACTGACAATTGCAATGGCTTTTGCCCGTTGCCCCCGCGCTACTACCCGTATCTGACTGATGGCATTCAGCCCTGCCAAGTGAGATGCCACCTCACTTGGGCTTGGTTCAGCAATCCTCCTCCCACTCATTCGTTTTTGCATATCTCACCTCATCAAGAAAGGGAGACCATATAC